>Ga0272441_10003645_pt1 | contig 29051 bp, 19 predicted proteins | sample SSMProp6N_FD_193582 | JGI IMG/M metagenome (GOLD analysis project Ga0272441, IMG submission 193582) | Marine sediment archaeal communities from Little Sippewissett salt marsh, Falmouth, MA, United States - SSM-Prop-6N | ecosystem: Environmental > Aquatic > Marine > Wetlands > Sediment ... | reverse complement strand
GTATCGAGAACGCCACGACGCCTCCTTGACTCCGGAGGGAGGGAAACGAAACGAGAGCCGTTTCCCTCCCTCCTCTTGCATGCCTCCATGAATCGAGGTCAGGGAGAGAGGCCCTCACGGAAGGCGCTGATCCGCCGTTTCTCTTGGGGCCTTGCCGGGGTTCTGCTGCTGATCGCACTGCTCCTGATCGGCGGGTGTCGCGCCGACGAAGCGATCTCGTTCGTCGATTCGGACCTGGAGGCGGTCGTCGCCGAGGCGCTCGGCCTTCCGTCCGGTCCCGTGCGGCGGTCGCAGGCCGAGGAGCTGACGGAGCTGGTCGCCTCGAGTCGGGAGATCTCGCGGCTTGACGGCATCGAAGCGCTGGTCAACCTCACCCGGCTCGACCTGTCGGAGAACCACGTCTCGGATCTGGCTCCCCTGGCGGGACTCAGCTCTCTCGAAGAGCTCCGGCTTGCCAGCAACGAGATCGAGGACGTCGAGTCGCTTCGGGACCTACACGGCCTGGTTCATCTCGATCTCGACTTCAACACGATCGCCGACGTCTCCGCGCTACAGAGTCTGACGCGGCTTCGGTGGCTCGGCCTCTGGAACAGCCGGATTCGGGATGTCGCGCCGCTCCGAGAACTCGTCGAGCTCCGCGAACTTGGCTTGGGGGGGAACGCGGTCGAGGACACGTCGCCGCTCGCCGGCCTCACGCAGCTCGAGTGGCTCGGCTTGCCCAACACAGGCATCGAGGACCTCGCTTTCCTCACAGGGATGACGAAGCTGATCAAGCTCAGCCTCGGCGGAAACCGGATTCGGGACCTGTCTCCGCTGGCGCAGCTGACGTCCCTCGAAGGGCTCGGGCTCGATTCGAACGAGATCGTCGACGTGTCACCGCTCGCCGGCTTGACGAATCTCAGGAGGCTCAGCCTGTGGGGCAACCATGTCTCCGACGTGGCAGCACTTCGCGATCTCGTTCAGCTGGAGGAGCTGTCACTCGATCGCAACCCGCTCTCCGGCATTCGCGTGCTCGAGCGCTTCCTCGCCCTCAAGTATCTGGGGCTGTCCGGAACCGAGGTGACGGATCTGGATCCGATTCTGGCGAACCCGGGAATCGGCGATGGGGACGAACTGCTGCTGGGCGGGACGCCGATCGCGGCTGAGCGATCGCCGGGCGACGCCATCGATTCGCTCACCCAGCGCGGCGTTCGGGTGTCCGTAGATCCCTAGTTCGCTCCCTCGGAGCCTCCGTCCAGCGATCCTTCGACGTACGCGTTGTGGAAGATGAACAGCTGGGCCGAGTCGAAATCGGTGAAGATCAGCTTGTAGCAGTTGGTGAGGATGTAGACCCAAACCATGACGTTCGGCATCGGATCGCTCCAGCTCGCGATGTCATAGAAGAAGTCCTTGTCCGACCACCACTGCTTCCTGAGTTTTCGCTCGCCGGACCAGTCTTTGAAGCTTCCCATGTAGCTTTCGAGAAGCCAGACGAAGTCGCCGAACTGGAGCTTCGTGCGGATTCCGGTCTTCGCCTCGGGCAGCGACGACATCTCCTCGCCGTCGACGAGTCGGACCCACGCCTCGATCATGTCGCAGCCGCCGTGATAGGCCATCGTAATCGCCGGCGTGATGCGGCAGTTTCCATCGACGAGATACGGTTTCCCGGTGGACTCCTCCACGACGAAGTCGAAGCCGCAGAGGCCGTTGAACCCGAGATGCTGGACCAATCGTCTCGCCGCGTCCGCGCTGGCGGGATCGGCAATGCTCTCGCGGAGCATCGTCGTTCCGCCGTCTCGCGGCATCGTTCGCACGCCTCGGTACATCACTTCGCCAAGAACGTTCCCGCGGTCGCAAAGCTCGAGCGTGCACGTCGTCGGGCCGACGATCCGTTGCTGCAGCATCGGGAGGTTGTCTTCGTCGAGGGAGTTGATGCGCACGACGTCGAAGTACTCCTTCTCGAGAGTCTTCCGATCGTCGACGAGGCGGAGGCCGGCGGCGCCCGACGTCTGCTGCATCTTGACGACGATCGGAAGCTCGACCGTCGCGATCAGCTCCATGGCCTCTTCCGTGGATCGTGGGACGAAGATCTGGGGCGTGTCGATCCCCAGCTCACGGGCCAGGTCCGCGAGTCGAACCTTGGAGTGCAGGCGCATGAGCGTGTCTGTGTCCATCATCGCCGTCTTCGTGACTGCCATGATTCGCTCCCGGTAGTGGCTCATCAGGATGATCTCTTCGTAGGAGGGGAAGTAGTAGTCGTAGGCGCCTGTTTCGAGTTCCTGCAGCAGCCGCTCGGCGTACGCCTGCGGCCGGTGGCGCATGTTCGGAAGGCGCACTCGCTTCTTGACGTACTTGGAGTAGGCGGCGTAGGCGAAGTAGTGGCCCTCCGCAGCGTACACGTCGAAGCCCATCTGCCCGAAACGACGGATTGCGTGAAGCGCTGCCGGCTCGAAGAGCCCTGTGACGAGGACCTTCATCGATCGGCTCCTGAATGCTGGATTGACATGAATGGGCCCGCCACGAGACGTCCGACGGGCGTCCCCCCTCCCGCCCCGAGATGTCGAGTCGTTGGCAGAAGCATACGTGGGAGCAGATCAATCGACAACTTCGCTTCTGGCGGACGGCGAAGCAGGGGCGGGCGGGGCGCTGACGCACCCCGCCCATCGGGAAGCTAGTTGCTGGATTGCTCGTGAATGGTCGATCGCAGTTCGGAGGCCAGATCGCGTGCGCCGAGGCCGCACTCCAGGCCTCGAGCGATCGATCGGCGGAACTGCTTTCGAGCCTTCGACACCGACATCAGACGATGGATCTTCCTGCGTCGCTTCACGTTCGCGACGCGCTCGTCGACGAGTCCTTGGATCGCCTCGTAGACGAAGACCGTTGGAGCTGGGAGCATGTTGCACCTCCTGGCCACACACCCGTGCGGTCTCGTGAGACCGCGGACTTCATCGGACGGCCCTGCGGGCCGTCTTCCTTGCGCAATGACCTCTCCCACCCGTTTGACCGGCGCGGAGAGGTGCGGTCGAAGCATCGAGCTCGTTCATCTGACGTGCTCCTTCCCGTGCAGCGTCTCGTGCCGTTCATCACACATATGAGTCGCCGACCGAGGGTGTTTCGGTTCTCTCTGCGAGAACCGTGAGCTCTGGCAGGCGATCCATCGGCGTCGCGCCGGCGTGTGGAGGCGCCGTGACGACGTGCCGGTGATGCACCGAACCCAGTCTGGAGTCGCGGGGCGACCGCCCCATCAGATCGTTCTCTTCTACGTTGCTGGTGTCGCGCGGATCGCGCTGTGACCGCCGAACTGCCTAGCCGGAAAGGCCTCGGAGGCGAGCGGTCTCACGAGCCTGCGTGCGATCGAACTGACTGGACAAGCTTGCCTCCTTCGTTCTGGGTCTTTGGGTCTCGCGAAGCCCGTTGAGCTTCGCCTCTCTGAGAAGAACCGACAGTATACCCTGGAATCCGGGAAGCGCAAGGTGTCGCCTTCAGAGTTGAGGCGAGCCGCGCATGCTTCGAGCCGGCGGCCGGCGACGATCGATCCTATCCCCCCGCAGGAGCCCATTGACCCGCCGTGCGTCGGCGGCGTAGACTGAACCGTTCTCGGACCGAAACTCGTTGGGGGTGAAGAGGATGAAACGACTAGGGGTGCTCGCTGTTGTCGGATTGCTGGTGATCGCTGCGACGATGTCCGCGTTGGCCGTCTCGCTCTGTGACTACCAGAAGCCTATCACTGCGCTCACGAATGCCAGGATGTCCTTCGCGTATCGCTACTACAACGACGCGGCCACGCCGACGATCGACGTCAACTCCGGCCGCATTGGAATCGACTACGACCAGCTGTTCGCGTCGCCGAACTACGGATTCACGCTTGGGGGCTCGCTCGAGCTCACGCTCGATGAGTTCGTGCCATCGGGGACGCTCGGACAGGGAAGCGCCACGTTCCGCTTCTATCCGTTCCAAGAAGGGCTGGTCTTCGGCTACGGCGGGTTGGAAGCATCGCTGGCGACCGGGCAACCGCGGCCGGGGGTTGACGTGCGTGTCGGCCTCGGCCTCGGACGCTTCTCCGATGTAACTCCGCTTGCCAAGGCGGTCCTCATCGAAGAGGAACTCCTTGAGGCGGAAGCAATCTTCGACTTGCTGGGAGACGACGTCCTCCTCGGCGTGGCCAGCGTCATCGGGCGCAAGACCGAGTACGAGACGACGGCAGAGATGGTGGCGGACATCGAGAGCCTGATCGAAGCCGTGGCCCACGTCGAACTCGACGCGGTCGCGCTCCTCGCCATCGAGGACACGATTCTTGCGACCGAGCCGAAGCGCAAGTGCGGCTGGGCCGTTCAGGCGGGGATCGGCTACGAGCTGATCGACCCGTTTGGCGGTGCGCAGAACTTCGTCATCGTGGCGTCGGCCGACGCGGCGTTTGTGACCAGTCCGGAGGACCAGTTCCTGCTCCACGCCAGCTTCTCCGGCCCGGTCGATTTCATGGAAGAGAACACGCTGTCCGCGACGCTCTCGTACGAGTACGAGATCAGCGAGACGAGCACGCTGCTCGCCGACTACGCGTTCCAACGGGTGAAGCCGTTGGGGCTGACGGCCAGCGCAAGTCACGCGGCGTCCGTTCAGCTCGGATTCGACATCGAAGGCGTTGACATCGGCCTGCAGATCACGTTGACCCTCGAGCCCGGCGATCCGGGCTGGTCGATCGACGTCTCCTTGTCTGCGGTGGTAGACCTGCTGTAGATCCGTACGCGAAGATCACTGGAGAGGGGCGGCTGCGGTCGCCCCTCTCCTTTCGCCCCTTACCTGCAGGCCTCTACATGGCGCCGGTCTCCTTGAGCGACAGGTATCCGTCCTGCGTGACGATCAGGTGATCGAGCACGCGGATTCCGAGCAGCTCGCCCGCTTTCACCAGGCGCTGCGTCAGTGCCAGATCCTCGGGGCTCGCACGAAGCGTCCCCGACGGATGGTTGTGCGCGAGGATGACGGCAGCCGCTCGATCGGTCAGCGGATCGGCGAAGACCTCACGCGGATGCACTTGGCTCGAGTCGAGCAGGCCCACCGTGACGACCCTCGAGGCGATGACCTCATTCGCTCCGGAAAGAGAGACGCAGAGGAAGTGCTCCTGGTTCTTGCCGCGGATCTCTCGGACGTACGGCAGCGTGTCGCTGGCACTCGTGATCGTCACGCGCTCGGCCGACAAGCAGCGGCACGCGAGCTCCATCGCCGCCGAGATCTGGCAAGCCTTCGCTTCGCCCAGCCCGTGGATCGACTTGAGGGACTCGACGTCGATGCGATGAAGGCGTCCGGAGAAGCGTCGCAGGATCCTCGCCGCGACGTGCAGAACGCTCTGACCGCGGACCCCGCTTCCGAGGAGAACGGCGAGGAGCTCCAGATCGGACAGGGCGGCGGCGCCCTTGGCGACGAGCTTCTCACGAGGCCGGTCGACCTTCGGGAGATCTCGGATACGACCGAGATCCTTCGGGTTCCATCGCAATCCGGGTGGCTCGTAGATTCCGTCGCGCGTCTTCATGCCCTCGATTATGCAAAGATCGTAGCCTACATCAAGTCATATGACGAAAGGCGCCGACGATTCTTCGCCTGGACGGGAATCGGCGCAGGGGATGGCGCGACGCCATCAGGGTCGCCGGCGGGTGCTCAGTGCAAAAAGGAGGCGGGACGCCCCAGATGAACGGCTTGGAGGCGCATGTTCCGTGCTTCGCTCGGTCCGAGCCGACCCGGAGAAGGCTCGTAACTCACCCAGAGGGCGCGAAGCCGGGGCGTCCCTGGTGGCATGGTCACATGTCTACACTGTTGTCAGACGAATGTCAAGTCTTTGTCGCACTAAGGCAGCAGTAGTCGTGCTACGTGTCCCATGTACTGCGGAATTGCGCCCATGGTGGAAGTTCGTCACCCGATGTAACCTATGCGCAGATCATGCCGAAGAAGAACTACCGCATCGTGACCAAGGGAGACGCCGTACGCCGTGCGCGAATCGTCGCCGGCCTCACGTCGGCCGAATTGGCGAAGGCCGTCGGCATCTCGCGGCCGATGCTCTCGTCGATCGAGAACGGCGCGGGGACAAGCGTGAAGACGGCGCACAAGTTGGCCAACGCTTTGGGTGCGACGTTCGAAGACCTCTTCGTCATAGACAACCTGAAGCCTGAGGGTGAACGGTAGCGGAACCTCTTACATCCCTCGCGTGCTGACAGGGATTCCGCCCGTCTAGATGTCGACGCCCAAGTGAACCATCAGCTCCGGCGCGAGGAGGACTCCTGCGCCGAGCGGAATCGCACGTGTTGCCCAGATCGTCGGCTCCGGCAGGAGCGTCAGCGTGAGTCGGCCGCCGAACGACCCTGTCGCCGGGTCGCCCAGCGTCGCATCAAGGCTCGCGTTGCCGCTGAGGAACATGTCTCCCCGGAGCTGGTGGTTGAAGCTCGTGAGCCGCCACCCGACGGGGAGCGTCGTGATCTCGAGGTGCGTATCCGGCAGGGCGCCGGTCTGATAGCGAACACCGACGCGGGCGGTTGCCTTCATTCCTTGTTGCGGGAGCGATTGGAAGCGAAGGTCGCCGATCACCGCGAACTCCGGCGTCAGCGTCTGCGCAATCCTCGCGGTTGCGAACGGATTGAAGTCCGTCACCCGAGAACCGATCGCGAAACGCGCTTGCCTGATCTCGTCGAGCGTGACGTTCGCAAACGCCCCGGCGGTGACCCACCACTGGACGTCGCCCTCCTCTGAGATCGATTCAAGGCTGAGGCTGAATTGGAACCCGAACCCTGTGAGTTCGGCCGCCGTGGCTCCGCAAGCGACGGCCGAGAGCAGCACGATCAAGATGACGCACCTTCGCATGTGACCCACCTCGCGGTCGATTCTACGAGCATCGCTTCTGTGCGCCAATCCGGCCGAGCGAGGCCGCGCCGGCTCGATTTCGCTTCGGGCCGTCACGGGCCTACGATGGGGCCGGATATCGCGACGGGCCCCTCGTCGGCAAGGTGCCTGCGGCGACGTTCGAAGGAGATGATCATGCGGAGATCGATCCTCGGTTTGCTCATTCTGTTGGCCCTTTCGGTTGCGGCGTTCGGGCTCGACCCGGTCGACTTCGGAGCGGTCGGTTCGGGACAGACGAAGAACGTGGACTACACGTTCACCAACTCCAGCGTGTTCACCTGTACCCTCCAGTCCGTCGGCTTCGGCGCGAGCTATGCGGCGTCTCAGGGCGCTTTCAGCATTGTGCCGCCTGAGCTTCCTCAGGCGCTTGCGCAGGGCGCGTCGGCTTCCTGGACGATCAGCTTCTCTCCGACAGGCCTTGGCGAAGCATCAGCGACGCTCCTGATCCGCATGGTGTGCGGCATCTTCACTCAGACGCTGGAGGTCCCGCTTCTGGGGACCGGTATCGTCTCGCTCGGACCGGTTCAGATCACGCCGTTCTTCCCCACGGAAGATGATGAGGAGGAGAGCACAACAGCGGAGGGCTGTGCGTGCACGGCGGAGATTGCAGCGCTCGACGCCGATCTGGCGGCGATCACCAGCTACCTCCAGACGCAGCTCGGACCGAGCATCTTCGGCCTGAGCCTCGCCATCGCGGAGCTTGAGGATTGCTGCGATGACGGCGCGGCGGAGCCCCCCTGTCCGGGTCCGTTCCCGAGTGAAGGCGGGGCGAAGTTTCAGTGGCTCGTGGCTGTCGCCAAGCAGGTGACGGCGGCGGCGGCGACGGTGATGCCCCAGATCGATCCGAGCGAGCCGGGACTGCAAGCGCTGCTCGACGCGGCGTCGGATGTCGTCGATCCGCTCCTCGATGAACTCGACCAGCTCGCCGCGACGGCGGGCGGACTTCCGTCCGATCAGCAGACCTGCCTCGATACGTACGTTCCGACCGAGTCGATCAGCTTCCTCCAAGCGGCGAACACGGTGCTCTCCGATCCGCTGACTCATCCGAAGCTCCGTGGGCTCATTGGCAGCACCGCCGAAGGCGTGATCGACAAGGTGCTGGAGAAGATATCGATCTGGGCGAACGAGATTCCGATCCTCGGAGCCATCGTCGACGACGTGAGAGCGCTCGTCAGCGAATCCGAGGACGTGTTCGGCCTCGCCGGGCTGATGTTCCAGTACGAGCTGGAGCGGAAGCTCGACGGGATCATCTACGGGCTGTTCGGGATTGTGATCCCGCCGAACGCGACCGAAAGCCAGCTCGAGGCGCTCCTCGGGCAGATCACGAGCGACTCCATCTTGAGCCGGCTGAATCGGCTCGAGGCGGGTCTCGCCGGCATGGCTCAAGGCATCAACGAGCTCGGAGACGGCATCGAAGCGGTTGAAGAGGACATCGAGGCGGTCGACGAGCGCGTTCGCGAGATCGAGCGTGTTGTCAACGAGAACGCCGACGAGCTCGCTGACATCGAGGAGAAGATCTGCTGTTTCGTGCTGACCATGAAGGAATACACGAGGCAGATGGGCCTTGCGCTTTACGGCGACGAGAACTCGTTCGAGTTCCTCGTGCCCGATTTGTGCCGTGGCGTCACCGAAGCCGACTGCTTCGGACACACGACGGCGCCTGTCGGGGAGGAGCCCGAGTTCGACGCAATCAAGCCGGAGATTCGAAGCTTGGAAGAGGACATGAACTGGGTTCGTGAGAAGATCGAGGAGATCCTGCGCCGGCTCGGCGGTGGCTTCCTGCCGACGGACGAGACGCCGTACGACATCGTGCCTCCGACGGAGCGGCCTGAGATGACCGTGGAGGAGCGCGAGTACTTCTGGCTCGCGATCACCAAGAAGATCTACGTCTACGCCGAGGACACCTTCGAGGCCACGTCGGCAAGCGACGAGCACGAGGTCCACGTCGTGACGCCGGCATTCGATCTCTCGGGCTGGGTAGACCTGTACGAACTGCGGGTCGGGGACACCGTCGAGATCGAGATCCTCGTCAACATCGACGGCGACGAACGCCACTACATGACGACGACCTTCGACGGAGCGACCGACGCGCGGCTCGTCTACTTCGACGAGCTCACCGGCGGCCGGAGCTTGATCGTCGGCGACGACATCAAGATCCTCTTCCGCCAGACCGCGTCCGCCGACGACTACGTAACGTTGATCCCGATTGGCTATCAATTCGTAGTGGAGTCGCAATTGTAGAAGGCAAGCCAACGAGCCTGACCAATCAGCTGCCGGTTTCTGCGGAGGCCGGCAGCTTCTCCTTCCGCCCGAAGAACGCGTAGATCAACCCCGAGGCGAGCAGGTAGCAGCCGATCGTAATCGGGAAGAGCGCCGAGAAGCCGGGTCCCTCCTGGATGTAGCCGCTTGCCATCGCACCGAAGCTTCGCGTTCCCTGCCAGCTCATCTGCATCAGCGCGCTCGCCGTCGGCCGCCGCTCCGGTTCGACCGCATCCATGGCAAACGCGGTATAGAGCGGATTCCCCATGTTCATCAGGCTGGCGCGGGCGAAGAACCCGAGCACGGACAAGGAGATCAGCGGTGCGTAGCCGAGGAGAGCGAGAAACGGGATCGAGAGAAGCTGGACGAAGACGACGGCCCGAACGCGGCGCAGCCGCTCGGCGAGAATTGGACCGGCAAGCGTCGCGATCGCCATGAAGACCGACTGGAAGGCGAACAGGAAGCCGACCGTGATGTCCGACAGCCCGAACCGCTCCCTGAAGTAGACATTGAGAAACGGCACGAGCACGCCGGCGCCGAATCCGATGATGACCTGCGGGATGAACAGGCGCGCCAGCTGCTTGGGGTTCCGGAACATCGCTCGAAGCCTCGTTTCCGGTTGACCCTCAGCGCTTGGTGACGTGCGCGGCAGGCGGATGAGAGGGACGATCGCCAGCGCGTATACGGCGGTGCAGATCCATAGCGACGCGCGGTACGCGAGAGCGTCCTCCGCGCCGACGCCGCCGATCCAAGCTACGAATGTGGGCAGGGCACCGGCGATCGATGAGCCGATGAACATCGCTGCCAGGCGTGTCGCGAATTGCACACTGAACAGATGCGTTCGCTCCATCCGGGCGCTGTTCTCCGTCATGAATGGCGCGTTGCTCACCGAGAGAAGTGTTCGCCCGAGCCCGCGGCTGACCGAGAAGAGGACGAGCCCGATGGCGGCGGTCGACATCGAGACACCGAAGATGGAGGCGACCATCAGCGACGCACCGGCGACCAGCGTGAAGCGCAGCCCGAACCTGTGGCTCAGCATGCCCGCCGGGATGGCGAGGATGGCGATCACCAAGGGTGGGAGCGCGACCAGCGTGCCGAGGAACGCACGGTCGTAGCCGAGCGACAGGACGTAGAAGTTGAACAGCAGCCTCAAGATGCCCATCGCGAAGCCGCTTGCGAAGCTGTAGAGGAGGTAGAGCCGCGCGTTCGGCTGGAATCGTCGCAGTTGTGAAAGGTAGTTGCGGAGCGAGCGCATGAACGCCGATTGTACCTGCTCGTCTAGCTGCCTCCCACGCATGCACGAGCGGGCGTCTCTGGATTTTCGCGGCTTTCACGAGATCCACACAGCTGTGCCCTAGGCTTCCGTTGCGTGTGGGGACGCCCGGCCCGAGGTCTGCCAGGCGTCAGGCTCGGCTGAGGGAGCTTGGAGGTTTCTATGCGACGGATGGCTCAGGTTGTCGGTGTGGTCGTTCTGTTCGCGGTCGGCGCACTCGCGGCGGAGCCGTGGACGGCTCCGACCCTTCCAGACGTCGAAGCGGCGCTCGATGGACTCGGGTTCGACGAGTTCGTCGAGGTCTCGTATCGGCTGCATCTGCTGCGGTTCCCCCAATCGGTCACGGCGGCCGGCATGGCGGCCGACTACGGGATCCGCAACGACGGTCTCAACGACTACTCAAGGGCGTACGAGCAGGAAACCTTCGCGATCGAGTCATCGATCCTTGCCCGCTTGGGGGCGTTCGATCGGGAGATCCTGACGGAGGGACAACGCGTGACCTACGACATCGCGGAGTGGTACTGGGATGATGTCGTTCGCGGGCAAGCATTCGTGGCGTACGAGTACCCGGTCCACTTCATGTACACCTCTAGCTTGCACGGGCTCCTCGAGTTCACGCTGACCGAAGAGCATCCGTTCACGTCTGAGGCTGACGTGGAAGACTACGTGACCCGGCTGGAGAAGGTCGGAGACCAGTTCGATCAGATCATCGCGCAGCTGGAGTGGCGGGCCGACCTCGGCATCATCGCGCCTCGGGCGACGCTCGAGTGGGCGATTGGAGACATCCGCAGCATGATGGTCGCGTCCGCCGCCGACCACCCGCTTCTGCGGCATCTCACAGAACGCGCCGCGAGCATTCCCGGTACGCTCGACGACACGCTCGACACATACGTGACGTGCGCCGCGGCGGCGATCGAGGATGTCGTGAAGCCGGCGTATCGGCGGCTGTACGATGAGGTCATCGCGCTCCTTGCGGTCGCTCCCGATGCGATCTCGCTCGGCCAGTTCGAAGGAGGCCAAGACGCCTACGCGTACTACCTCCGGCATCACACCCAAACCGAACTGAGCCCGACCGAGATCCACGCTCTTGGCCTTCAGGAGGTGGAGCGGGTCCAAGCTGAGATTCGCTCTGCCGCAGCCGGCGTCGGGATGCCGGGGGCCGAGACTGCGTCGATGACGGAGATCTTCGCCCACGCAGCGTGGAAGGGCGGAGCGGTCTCCGGGGATGAAGCCGTTGACGAAGCGGTGCGACTCATCGAGAAGGCGGAACGCATCGTGACGGAGACCGGTGCGCTCTCACGGCTTCCGGCGGCCGGCGTCATTGCGATCGGCGTGGCGAACGGCGGGTACTACTGCGCTCCCGCACTGGATGGCTCGCGTCCGGGAGCCTATTACGTGACGACGGGCGGGAAGGGGCTGTTGTACCGCATGCCGAGCGTCGCCTATCACGAAACCGTCCCCGGTCACCACGTTCAGCTGGCGCTCGCCCAGGAGTTCGACTTGCCGCTACTCCGACAAGACGTCGTCTTCACCGGGTTCTCGGAGGGCTGGGCGCTCTACGCGGAACGCCTGATGAGCGAGCTTGGCGCCTACGACGACGATCCGTACGGTGATCTGGGGCGACTGCAGTACGAGCTTCTGCGGGCCGTCCGACTCGTCACGGACACGGGCATTCACAACCTTGGTTGGAGTTTCGGTGAGGCCGTCGCCTACATCATGCAGAACACCGGGGATGACGAGGGAACGGCCCAGTATCGTGCGCTTCGGTACACGCTGATGCCGGGGCAGGCGACGGCGTACATGGTCGGGCTTCTCGAGTTGCTCGAGGTGCGCGACCGCGCCCGCGACGCGCTCGGGGACGCGTTCGACCTTGCGACGTTCCACGACGTGCTGCTCGGAAGCGGCAACGTCCCTCTGAACTACGTCGAGGGCATGGTCGACGAGTGGATCGAGGGAGCTCTGCCGTAGGGTCTCGCCTCACTCCGCGGAGCCCGGTACCATCGGCGACCGGGGGGTGAGGGCCGTCGAGCGTGCGAGTCAGATCCTGAAGGAGTACTGGGGCTTCGACGCCTTCCTTCCGCTCCAGCGGGAGGCGATTCAGTCGGCCCTCGCCGCGCGAGACTCGCTCGTCGTCCTCCCGACCGGCGGCGGGAAGTCGATCTGCTTCCAGGTTCCCGCGATTGAGCTTCCGGGCACGGCGCTCGTCGTCAGTCCGCTCATCTCGTTGATGAAGGACCAGGTCGACGCCCTCGTCGGAAACGGCGTCGCCGCCGACTTCCTCAACAGCAGCTTGACGCAGGAGGAGCAAGAGGAGGTCGTCGGCCGGCTGCGCGCGAGGGACATCAAGCTTCTCTACGTCTCTCCGGAGCGGATGATGATGCCCGGCTTCCTTCGGCTCATCGGCGAGATCGACGTCTCCTTCATCGCCGTCGACGAGGCGCATTGCGTCAGCATGTGGGGCCATGACTTCCGTCCCGAGTACCGGCAACTCGGGGATCTCAAGCGCCTCCTCCCCGGCGTTGCCATCCACGCTTACACCGCGACGGCGACCGCTCACGTCAGAGAAGACATCGTCGAGCAGCTGCACTTGACCGATCCGGAGATTCTCGTCGGCTCGTTCGACCGGCCGAACCTGATCTACTCCGTCGAGCGGCGGATCGACCTCGAGCGACAGGTGTGCGACGCGCTCGATCGCCATCGTGAGGAGTCGGCCATCGTCTACTGCATTCGGCGGGCCGACGTCGACGACCTCGCCGCGCGTCTCGAGCGGGCCGGTTACGCCGTCGCCCCGTACCACGCCGGCCTCTCCGACAAAGAGCGCAAGACGGCGCAGGAGGCGTTCATTCGTGAGGAGGTCGACGTCATCGTGGCGACCGTCGCCTTCGGGATGGGGATCGACAAGTCGAACGTCCGTGCCGTGATCCACGCGGGGATGCCGAAATCGCTCGAACACTACCAGCAGGAGAGCGGCCGCGCCGGGCGGGACGGGCTCGAGGCCGAGTGCGTCCTTCTCCACGGGTCCGGCGACTACGGGGTGTGGAAGTACATCATCGAGCAGTCCGAGTCGGCCGAAGCGATTGACATCGGGCTTGCGAAGCTCGGCGACATGGCCGCCTACGCCGCCGGCGTCACCTGCCGACATCGGGCGATCCTCCGGTACTTCGGTCAGGACCTGGACGCGGAGAACTGCCAGGCGTGCGACGTCTGCTTCGGCGATCTCGAGCTGGCCGACGACGCGCTCGTCACTGCTCAGAAGATCCTCTCCTGCGTTTATCGGCTCGAGCAGCGCTTCGGCGCGGACTACACCGCCGGCGTGCTCATCGGCTCGCGCGAGGCGCGGATCCTCGAAGCCGGCCACGACACGCTTTCCACGTACGGTTTGCTCGCCGACCGCACGAAGCGGCTCGTGCGCGATTGGATCGAGCAGCTCGTCGGGCAGGGGTACATCGCCAAGCGCGGCGAGTACAACGTGCTCAAGCTGACCGATCGCGGCTGGGACGCCATCCGCGGGAACGTGACGCCCCGACTGCTCAAACCGGCACAGGCTCCTTCCAAGCGAGCGGTTCCCGACTCGTGGGAGGGCGTCGATCGCGACTTGTTCGACGCGCTTCGACGTCTCCGGCGGGAGGCGGCGCGGGCGAAGGGCGTGCCCGCCTACATCGTCTTCGGCGATGCCGCCCTTCGCGACATGGCGAGGCGCCGGCCGTCGACGATCGAGGGATTCCTGCTCGTCTCCGGCGTGGGCCAGGCGAAGGCGAGGGACTACGGCGAGCGGTTCGTCGCCGCGATCACCGAGCACTGCCGGAGCCACCGCCTGGAGCAGGACGTCGATCCGAGCTTGCGGCCGGCGCCGAAGCCGACGAGGCGCGGACGGACGCGGGCGACCGTGAACCTCACTCGTCAGCTTGCCTTCGAGCGGTTCGCGCGGGGCGAGTCGATCGCCTCCGTGGCCGAAGGGATCGGCAAGACGGAGACCGTCGCCCTGCGGCATCTGCTCGACTTCATCGAGACGGAGCGACGAGCCTCGCCGGAACCGTGGGTCTCGGCCGACGCCTTCGACCGTGTCGCAACCGCCTCGCGCGGAATGGGTACGGCGAATCCGCAAGCCCTACGCCGCGCCCTCGGCGATGACGCGCTCAGTGATCGCGAGATCCGCATCTGCCTCGCCTGTCTGTCGAACGCGATCTGAGCGGCTCGGTCGCGGCCGCCCTCGGTACGGAGAGTCTTCTCCCAACGATTGGTGCATTTGACGATGCATTGACGTCCCCATGACAGGATCAGGCAAGACCTGAGAGACGCGAAGGGGGATCTGATGGGATTGCGGAGCCGGAATCGAGGTTCGATCTGCGTTCGAGCGGTGCGAAGGCGAATGGCCTTCTCCGTGCTGACGCTTGTGGTGGCCTCATCGCTGTTCGGAGCGGCTGCTTCGGAGGCGTCGATCGTTCTCAACGAAACGTTCGAGGATCGGTCCAACGGATGGGAGATCGCGAGCGGCTCGGTCGGAAGCGTCGGGTACGTGGACGGCGAGTACGAGATCCGCATCGATCGTGACTCGTGGCTCCGGGAGACGTGGGCTCCGATCGAGGACACGTTCTTCAATCTCCGCGTGGAAGCGACGGGATACTTCCTCGCCGACACGGAGAACGCGGAGTTCGGCATCTGCTGGGGCATCGGCCCGGGCAGCGTGTACTACGCTGGGATCCGGTCCTCCGGGACGTACGCCATCGGCCACATCCTCGACGGAGCATGGCAGGAGGATCTCGTTCCCTGGACGGAGAGCCCCGCTCTTCTCGCCTGGGATGAACCGAACCGCCTGGAGATCGAAGTCGAAGAGGGCACGGTCACGTTCTACGCCAACGGGATCGAGCTGATCTCGACAGCTCTCAAGATGGAGGGGCCCTACTCGGTGGGCCTGTACGGCGGAACGTTGGGTGCGGCACCCGGCATCGTTCGCATCAGGCACTACGTCGTCGAGGATCTCGGCGAGCCGGCGATCGAGGCGACGTCCGTCCTCGCTGACAGCTTCGAAGACGAATCGACCGGTTGGACGATCGGCCAGGACGACGAAGGAAGCTCGAGCTACCAGGACGGGGCGTACGAGATCGCGACGCAACGCGTGTACGGACGCCGCGTCTCGTGGGCTCCCTTGACGGAGACGCTCGACAGCTTCACGGTGCGAGTGTCCGCCCAGCTGCAGGCCGGTCGCCCCCAGGTGGAGTACGGGATCCTCTTCGGGACGGACTCGGATCACGCGTACTACGTCGGTGTCACCGAGGAGGGCGAGTACTCGATCGGGAAGGCCGACGCGGGCATGTGGGAGAGCCGACCGATCGACTGGACGCCGAGCGAGTCGATTCACACGGGTGACGGGATGAACACCCTGGAACTGACTGTCCTCGGTCGCCAGGCGACCCTGACGATCAACGATGCGGAGCCGGTGTCGATCGACCTCACATCGGAAGGCCCCTTCCACGTCGGGCTCTACGTAAGCTCGCACAGCTTCTCGTCCGCGTCCGTCCGGTTCTCGAGCGTCGAGATCGACGAACTCGTCGAGCCGGAAGCGCCGAAGGTCTTGACCTACGACTTCGACGATGAGTCGAGCGGCTGGCTCGTGCAGGACGACTTCCTCAGCGCGGGGCGATACGAAGACGGCGACTATGTGATGGAGATCAAGCGGAGGGCCTGGATTCGGGAGAGCTGGGCGCCCACTCCGAGGCAGTACGAGACGTTCAGGGCCGAGGTGACAGGGACCGTGCTGGCCGACTCCGTCCAGACGCCCTCCTCCGCGCCGTCGATGGGCATCTCCTTCAGTCCGGGCGGCGGAATCATCAATGAGATCGACGTCCAGATCGCCGCGGACACAGCCTACTACTTCTGCGTGACGACCTCCGGTGGATTCTCGGTCACGGGCACGGTCAACCGTGAGTGGCAGAATGCGTCGGTGGAGTGGACGGAGAGCTCGGCCGTTCGCCCGGCGGGGGAGCCGAACACGATCGCCGTCGTCGTGGAGGATCGGCTCGCGAGGTGCTTCATCAACAGCGTGGAGGTCACCACCTTCGAGATCGCCTTCGACGGGCCGTACTACGTCGGAACGCACGCGTTCACCTCATCCGCTCCGGCCTTGATTGCGCGCGTCAGCCGATTCGAAGTGGAAGACCTGGACACCGGCATCTCGCCGGCCGTCTCCGATGCGCGAGAGGCGCTCGAGGGGTTGGCGTTCGACGAGTTCGTCGAGGCGTCGTACCGGCTACACGCGTTGCGGGAGCCGCAGCACATCGCGTCGATGGGACTGGCAGCCGACTTCGGCGTTCGCAATGACGGACTCGACACGTACACGTACGAATACGTCCAGGACACCTTCGCGATCGAGTTGCTCATCCTCGAGCTTCTGCGCACGTACGACCCGGCCGAGCTCACGACGGACCAGCGGGCGACCTATCAGGTCTGCGAGTGGTACTGGGACGATGCCGTGCGCGGCCAAGCTTTCTACGAGTACGAGCACCTCGTTCATTCCATGACGGCGTTCAGCGCCGTTGGGTACGTGGAGTACGTCCTCAACGACGCCCATCCGTTCGAGACGGAGGCCGACGTCGCCGACTACCTGATACGGATGCAGCGTGTCGGCGTGCAGTTCGATCAGCTGATCGACGAGATGCAGCGTCGCTCCGAGATGGGCATCGTCCCTCCTCGACGCACGTTGGAGGGAGCGCTTGCCGCGCTGGAACGCTCCGCGATCAGCCCCGCCGACGGTCATTCGTTCAGCAAGACGCTGAAGACGAAGGCCGCCGGTGTGGACGGCCTCTCGGAAGACGATCTCGATGGGTACATGCTGCTGGGTGAACTCATCGTCGAGACGTCCGTGCAGCCGGCGTACCAGCGCCTGCACGACGCGGTCGCCGAGCTGGCTGAGATCGCGCCGGAGGAGATCTCGCTCGGAGCGCTCGACGGCGGCGACGAGGCGTACGCCTACCTCCTGCGGCACCACACGCAGACGGAGCTGACTGCTCTGGAGATTCACGCGCTGGGCCTGCGCGAAGTGGCTCGCGTGCAGGAGGAGATCCGGCAGGCGGCGGAAGCGGCCGGGATCGAGGACACGAGCTCGATGCTCGCGATCTTCGAGGCGGCCGACGCCCTGAGCGATTCGATGCAAGGTCAATACGCCGTTGACTACAACGTGCAGCTGATTCGCGATGCGGAGAGACGCGCGATCGAATCGGGCGCGTTCTCCGCGCTGCCGGACGCGCAGGTCATCGTCGAAGGCGTCGCCGCCGGCGGCTTCTACAGCCCCGCGTCTCTCGACGGGTCGCGTCCGGGCAAGTTCCTCGCGAGCACCGCCAGCGCGGCCGAGCTCTACAAGATGCCGACCGTCGCCTACCACGAGGCGGTTCCCGGGCACCACCTGCAAACCGCCCTCGTGCGGGAGATGGGTCTTCCGCTGATCTCTCGGGACATCGTTCTCAACGGATACGTCGAGGGCTGGGCTCTCTACGCCGAACGGCTGATGAGCGAGCTGGGCGCGTTCGAAGACGATCCTCTCGGGGACCTCGGCCGTCTCCAGCTCGAGCTGATGCGTGCAGTGCGGCTGGTGGTCGACACCGGCATTCACGCGCTCGGCTGGACGTACGACGAAGCGGTGGCCTACGTGCAGGAGACCGTCGGAGAGTCGGAAGGGCTGGCCGCCTATCGCGTGACCCGATACACGGTGGTGCCGGGGCAGGCGACGTCATACATGGTCGGGCTTCTCGAGATCATCGATCTGCGTGACATGGCGCAAGAAGCCCTGGGCGAAGCGTTCGACCTGGCCGACTTCCACGACGTTGTGCTGGGAAGCGGCACCGTACCGCTCGGCTTCCTGCGGGAGCTCGTCGACGCGTGGATCGAGGACCAGGGAACCTGATCGAGCGCTCCACCGAAAGCCGACGCGCCGAGGCGCGCATGAGAGATCTGGCTCGCACGCCTGGGGAACTCGTCGAGCGGGTTCCCCAGGCGCGGGGCGAAGACCTGGGTTCCTGTGCTCACTCCGCGTGCATCGGGCAGCGCGTCAAGCTTGTCTGTCGCTTCTAGGCAGGGCTGAACCCGCCGACGGCGAAACCTCCCTTGCTTCCGGAGGCTCTCGAAGCGCAGTAGAGCACGTCGACGCCGCCCATCGGTAGAGTGATCAGGATGCCATCCTCCATTGCCTCGACGCGCCCGATGACGATACCAGCGTTTCCTGGACTCGTGGCGACAACACTGCTTCCGTCTTCATCGATTCGAAGCTGGTAGTAGCCTGCCGGCAGCTCCTCCTGGTCCTGACCGACGCAGAGGAGCGCAATCTCGGCACCCGCCCGCTGCTCGCTCCACATCCGCTCGAATCCGGGACACGCTCTGCAAACTGGAACGATCGCGACCAGTCCGACGGCGGGGTGCACGACGACGGCTGCCGAATCGTAGTCGAGGTAGTTCCCTTCCGGCTCGAACAGCTCGAGTATGTTCTCCTGCACCTCTCCGAGAACTGCCTCCACGAGCATCCCACGCATCGCGTGGATCGAGCTGGCCTCCGGCTGCCCTCGCTCGGCGCGCGGGGCGACTGCGGACGGTTCCGGCGGAGCGCTTGGGACGGGCTCGGATGTCAGCAGGCTGACCATGCGGACGTTCAGAACGGAGATCTCGTTCGGATCAACGGTGATCTCCTCTCTGTAGGTTTCGTGATCTGTGGCGCGCACTCCGAGAGCTTGCTCGCCGACCGGGACGGACGACAAGCGGAAGGAGCCGTCATCTCCGGACTCCGTCGATACGCCGCCCAGCTCGACTTGTGCTCCCGCGATCGGATCTCCCGAACCGATTGCCGAGACGACGCCTACGACGACGCCTTCGCGATTCCCGCAGCCGGTCAACAGCCATCCGGCTGTCAGCGCCAGCACAAGCAGCCCGATGAAAGGGCGGGTTTGTCTTGCCGAACGGCAGCGTCTTGCCATCAACATCATGAGAGGTTCCTCCTTGCGGTTCCTGATCGTCTTCCGGATTGTGCGATCGGGTGGTTCGTCTCGTTCCGCTTTCGCGGCTTGCGTGCATTCCGTCATGGGCTAGCGAACGCTAGCACAGCAAAGGAAGTTGCGTCAAACTGCACGCTTCCGACAGGAATGGGCAGCGACGGATGCTCCAAGGCAATTGGGTCGCGCTTCCTCCAGCTGCTCGCGGTTGCCTCACGCCGCCGCTTCGGCTTCCTCCACTTCTGGCTTCGGCTCCGGCTCGCAGTCGGGGAGGAGCGTCTCGATGTCGCGGACCGGGCGGTAGAGGTAGGCACAGATGCTCGCCACGCCGCCCAGGATGCCGAACAGGACGAACATCAGGCCCATGCCCGATCCCGGCCCCGTACCGACCAGGGGAGTCAGAGCGTTCGCAAGCGGAGAGCCGCTTTGCATGAGCGGCTCGAAGACTCGGTCGGCGAGGATCCCGCTCATCGGAAGTGCGATCGCGCCGCCGATCTGGCCAATCATGATCCGAGCCGAGAAGACGCGTCCCTGCAGGTGCGGCGGAACTTTCGTCTGCCAGATCGAGTGACTGGATCCGCTTGCCGTCGGGATCGGGAAGGAGAGCGTGAGCGCCCCGATCACCCAGACAACGAGCCCGCGGCCGACGCCGAGAAACGTCTGTCCGAGCACCGTTGCGATGAGCACGCTTCCCAGGAGTCCCAGTATCTTTCGCTTCGGCCCGCCCCACGCTGTCAGGAAGAGCCCACCGGCGACGCCTCCGATGCCGAACGCCATCTGTACCGTGCCGAGCACGATCTCGCTGCTGCCGGATCTGGCCAGCAGCATCGGGGCGAGGACTCCGGTCGCGAGGGAGATCAACATGTTGCCCACGAGGAAGTAGAGCAGGATCCCGAGAAGGCTCGGCCGGGCGAAGATGTACTTGAAGCCGAACAGGCTGTCGGCGAAGAGCGTCCTCCGCTCGTCGCCGTCAGCTCCCTGCGGTTGGGGAACCCGGACGACGAGCAGAGCCCCGATCGCGAACAGGAAGGTCGCGATGTCGATCAGCATGATGCCGTCGATGCGGATGAACGCGATCAGCGCACCGGCGGCCATCGGCGCGAACACCGTCGGAATGGATCGCGCCATGCCGAACATCGCGTTCGCGCGAGTGAGGTGCTGCTTGGGGACCATCATCGTGATCGACGCGGAGAAGGCCGGGAACTGAAACGCCTGGAACGCGCCCGAGAACGCGGCGATGAGGTAGATGTGCCAGATCTCGAGCAGACCGAGCCGCAGAAGAATGAAGAGGGCGATCGTTCCCACGCCCGCGGCCAGGTCGCTCAGGATCATAACGAGCTTCCGGTTCCACCGGTCGACCAGAGCCCCGGCAATCGGGCTGAGGAGAACGAGCGGCATGAACGCGCAGAAGCCGACCAGCGCAAGGGCCGTCGCCGTGCCCGTAACCCGCCATGCCCAGATCGTCAACGCGAACGACGTCATCGACGATCCCAGCAGGGAGACGACCTGCCCCAGCGCAACAACCCCGAACCCGAATACTCCCGAGAATCGGTCCGTCCTCATCCGCACCTCCAGCGTCACCCATCCCCGAGCGGGGCCGTGAGTATCCCTTACGAGTCTGTGGCACCGCACGTGGTGGAGGTTCAGACAATGTGAGCGGCTCGTCTGGCCCGCGGACACAAGGACGCGCTTGTGCTCCGGCCTCTGATCCCCTGCAGATCGCGCGCCGGCACTACCAGGTCGCTCCGGCAGATGCCTTGACAACCGCTGAAAGCTGCACATCGTGTGCACACCTCAGTTGAAAGGCCGTGCCATCGATTCTACACTGGGTGACATCTACGCTATCAAGGGATCACAGTGAAGAGAGCCGATTGCGCGAGGAAGTATGCATTCGCAGTGGCCGGGCTTCTGGCAGTCATCCTCTTCAGCCCGCGGATCCCCGTGCGCGCCGACGGCGTCACAGTATTCCTTCACGGATGGAACCCTGAACTTGCCGATACGCCCGCATGGATGGCCGGCATGCGTGGCGCAATTGTGGACGAGTTCCTCGGTGGCGAGACGAACTACGCGACAATCACCATTACGGACGACGGCGGCCTGATCGCGACGTGCGATCCGTGGGACTACGATCTCGCGGCCGGCACAACGGGCGAACTCTTGATCATCGTTGACTGGGTCGATGTCGCCGATCACCTCACCGGTGGCCCCCCGTCGGAGGATGTTGCCGAGCTGATCGTCGATTGCCTGATCGACGATCAGAACGGCAAGGCCCCCGCGGCGGAGCTCCCGATCCACCTGATCGGTCACAGCCGCGGAGGGGGCATGGCGTGTGAGGTCGCTCGCCAACTGGGGGAGCACGGCATCGTCGTTGACCAGGTGACACCACTGGATCCACATCCGCTAACATCTGCGGATCCTCAACCTCTGCCGCCCAATCCTCCAGTCATCGATGCTCCTGCTGTGATCTACGAGAACATCGTCTTCGCTGACGCGTACAACCAGCTCGACGATTACCCCAAGGGGGAGTACGTCGACGGCGCGTACAACCGAATGTGGGGAAACATGCCCGGCGGCTATCACGACAATGCCCCTCCGGACAACGTCTACGCCAATCACAGGAACCCCGTTCTCGCGTACCAGGGGACGATCAACCTCGCGAACCCGTTCGACAACGGTGAGGCCACCATGGACGCAGCCGAGCGGGTCGCGTGGTTCAACGACTACGAGGAGGCGGGGGCCAATACGGGCTTCACCTACGCGCGGATCGACGGGAGCGGAGATCGCTCTTCGGCGACGGCTCCTGTCGATGGGGATGACGAGGTCCGTGACGGGCTTCACGAGAATGTGCTTATCGGTGGGAAGGGCGCCCGTGAAGATCTCGCTTGGGCAGAAGCGGTCTGGCCGAACGTCGCCGTGTTGGACGTCTGGGAGGATGGGGTCGAACTCGTCGGGGACCCGGCACCGGTCGATGTCGGATCGATCCTACAACTTCGCTACGTCTATCTCGACTTCGACAGTGGCTGCACGGTCCAGCTGCATGCGGATGCGGATCGCAACCCCTACAACGGCAACGAGATCTGGCTTTCCACCCAGAACCACCCCGGAGCAACGGGCGAGGCGTACACCGAGAACATCGTCGACTGGGACACGGCAGACTGGGACGGCGGCGAGACGGTCTACGTCTACGCCAAGGTGGAGGACAGCGTTCGAACGCGCTACTACTACGCGGAGCACATGCTGTCGTTGCAGAGTCCCGAGTCCCCCTCTTGGTCCGGTGGAACAGGCTGCGGCGTCAACCACCCTCCCGTCCCCAACGCGGGACCGGACCAGGCTGTCTGTGTCGGTGAGAAGGTTCTGCTCGATGGCTCCGCTTCGTACGACCCGGATGAGGGAATCCCGCCGAACACCGTCATGAGCACGGTCACCCCGAAGTACGTCTACCAGCCGAGAGAAGATCTCCGATTCAGATGGTCGGTTGCCGTCCTCTACTACAGCGCGGGGCGCGCGGTGCTTGCGATGCCGGAGGGCGCGGACGTCCGAGCGACGATGCAGGACTACGATCAAGAGATCGCTTCCTTCGTCCCGACGGTCCCGGGCGTCTACCAGTTCGACCTGTTCCTCACCGACGACTTCGACGCGTGCCTGTCCGATCGCGTCAACATCACAGTCACCGACTGTGAGGTGCCCGATGGACCCCCTGAGGAAACGTTCGCCTTCGAGCGGTTCCTTGTCTCCCCGAATCCATTCCGCACCGAAGTGAACTTCGGGTTCGTGGGGGAAGGCGTGCCGAGTTCGATCTACGTCCAGATCTTCGATCTGTCGGGGCACTTCGTCTGGGAGGGGCAGTCGGCCGGAGACGACGAAGTCACGTGGAACGGGCTGAGTTCCGACGGCAAGCGCGTTGCGTCCGGGCCGTACGTCTACAAGATCCTCATCGACGGACCTGCCGCGCACCTCTTCGACACAGGAGTCGTATTCCTCAGTCCGTAGCGCTCTTGTCGCCGCAGCTTCAGTTGATCCTGGGAATTGTCGATCAGGATTCCTGTACGTCGCCGATCGCGTTGTGCATCGCCAGCGGACATCTTCGCGGCACTGGAAGAGGAGAGGACGATCGACTCAGTGCGCTACCACGTGACTTCCTGAACGGCAGGGTGCATGTGCACGAACCGCTCGAACCCGCCCGCCGGCTGTCCCGCATCGTCGAGTAGCTCCGAGTACCCCTCGAAGACGAAGATAGGCTCAAGCAGCTGCACTGGCAGAGTGGGCGGTCCTGCGTAGAGCGCGATGTACACGTTCTCAACGACGACGGATACGGTCGTTGCTTCCTGGAACTGGACTCCTGCTGCATTTGATGGGGGATTCGCTACTGCTACCGGTGTGTTGGCTTCGTCGTCGCCGAGGCTCACGGAACCTACCACGACTGGACCTTGCGGAGTCTTCTCCGGAGGCCACAGATCCTTGAAGGCGCTGATCGCGGTGTCCAAGCTGACACTGGCGCGTAGTGCGGCCTCTCCAACATCCCTCCAGGCGCGCGCTGCACCGACCAGCCGCCCGTCTTGGCCAAACGCTGCGCTGATCTTCGCTCCCGGGCCAACGACCGGTAGGTCACCAATGGGTGCGGTGAAGAGCACCGACACGGCTGTTACTCCTTCGCTCAGGAGTTGGCCGTCTGCATCGAAGATCGCGAATTCGTAGTGGGCAACGTCGGTCGGCGAAGCGCCCTCGGGAAGCCACTGGAGAGCTGCGAGATCTCGATACTCCCTGCTCTTGAGCGTGACTGCATGTGCCGCGAACGTGGCTGTGGCGAAAGAGATCTCGCCCAGGTCCTCGATTGGGCTCAACGAAACCCAAGGGCTGTCGCCGGAGGTCGCGCTTCCTGTCTCCTCGCCTGCCTTGGGAAAGGAGAAGCGGATGTCGGCATCGATCACGTAGGATCCGTACGTGCTCCCTGCGAAGAGAGCCTGGGCCATTGCGACGGCTTCGTCGTCGGTCGGAAGACCCGCAGGTTGCGCCGCAGCAAGGACCGCTTCTTCGTCTGTGTAGCGGAGATAGCCCGTTCCGGCTTGGACGCTGGCCTCTAGCACCCTCTCCTTGTCACGGATCCGCCACACGGGGTAGTCCTCCTCTGGTTGCCCCGCGAGGCCGAACCGGGATGCCAGATGATTAAACAGGTCGGAGTCTATTACTGGCGGCTGGGTCGGATACACGGGTAGCTCCTCAGGGACTTCCGGCAGGGTGGCGGGGAACGTGAACAGCGTGGAGACATCCCCGGGCGTCATGCCGACCTGCGCGGTCGCCTCGTCGCCGACTGCGGCCACACAGGCAGCCGCTGCCATGAGAGTCAGAGCAATCGAGGGTATGGGTTTCAATCTGAACCTCCTTGAGCGCGTGCGGACGATGCTAGCGGTTGCTGTAGTGACTAGTGGCACGGCCAGCTGTTGTAGACGTATTTGATGCTTTCCAGATCGGGGTTGAGGCACCAGTCATCTACCGTGTCATCCTTTGTATCCACACCCTCGCTCACGAATCTCACGTACGCACCGGACACGTCGCCCCACTCCGTCAACTCTGTCGCGTACATCCAAGCCTTTCCGATCGTGTGTTTGGAGGGTGCAGCCGACCCGGTTCCCGTGAGGTACTCCGCGTAGATCTGCCCACGGTCGGGATCATCGTGGGCGTAGGTTCGGAAACCCATGATGTAGTGCACTCCACGTATGACGCTTGTGTTAGCGATGCGCTCCCCGAAGGTGTACTTGACACCATCGCCGTCCTTCTTGCGAGCCAGAAAAGAACAGGCGTCCAGGACAATGAACTCAAGATCTCGATCGCCCCATTGGGGTTCTCTGTTCGAAGGAACCACGGAGAGAATCCAGTCATCGTATGCGTTCACTCCGAACGTAATGGCGCTGCCTCTTCCAAGACCTGTGCTCCCGGCGCCGTGCCCTGCGAAGTACACGAAGTCCACAGCGTCGACCATTCGCGAGTCCGTTCCACCCTTTGACTCACGCTTGAAGTGCTCTTCGTGAGCCTCGGAGTTCCCTTTGTTGAAGTCTCCGACCCAGTCGCCGTAGTTGCTGAGGATGTCGTAGAATCCCTCCGCACAATCCTTCCGATTCTTGATGTTGTCCTTCTTCACCTGCGAATACCATTGCACCCACTCCACGCCGACCTCGGGAACGCAGCCTGCAAGCAGCAGACTTCCGAGAAGGATGAAGCCCCACAAGCAAGTGTGCGCTCTCTTCACGTTTCCCTCCTGTCACTCACTGTGCCTCTTGCGCTCGCTAGCCGGAAGTCATGGACCTACCTCGTTTCAGGAGGCGCATGGAGCGCGATTGCACGTTCGTCGTGCTTCTTACCCTTGAGGGGTCGGTCGCCACTACGTGACTCTGTGCAGGCTATCACCAGGCGGAAGGCAATGTCAAACACGTTGAAATCAAGTGCTCGAACTATATCTGACGCACATTGCGTCAGCTTGCGAAGACCGAGACGAGCGTGACGCCGGCGAGGACGAGCACGCCGCCGACGGCCATCTTCGCGGTGAGGCGCTGTCGCAGGAGGATCGCGCCGAGGACAGCGGCGAAGAACAGGGTCAATCCGCCGAGCGGCGAGTCAAGCTGCCGTTTTGCTGCGCACGGTGGAATTCGCGCCAGCGTCTCATGCGCATCAGTTCGCTTGCGCAGATCCTCATCGGTCTTGAGAGCGCATCCGGGCCTGCCCGACTGCGCTGCACCTCCTACTGGAGCGGTGTGAATACACGAGCGAGTGTTGACTGAGTCCAGGAACGAAACAGCAATCCAAGCGTGCCGTATTGGCCTGTCTCCGGGTCGGCCCGTTCGGCCGGCACGGGGTAGCGTGCTTCGACGACGGCGACTGCCCGTCCGTCCTCCAACTCCCGAACCTCCCTGATGCTCACCGTCGCACCGAACTGATCCACGAGTGGGGCGCCGTCGCCGAACGCCGGATGGAACTCCTCGACGCGTCTCGCCAGCACGTCTGCGGCGACCTGCCCAGCCGCCATGTCCTCACACACAAGCCCAATGAGGTGTACTTGGTCGTCTCCCTCCTGGCGGTCCGCGAGAACAGCTCCTAAGTACTGCGGCAGCGGCTCCAGATCCTCCGTCGAGATCTGGGCCGTCTCTGTGCCGTCGTCAGCCAGCCTCAGAGCTGCCTCGGAGAAGAACAACGCCTGGATCAACAAGCCATCAGACTCGGAGACTGCCCCGGCCAGTGCCCGGTAGACGGGATCATCGGCCAAGGATGGCTGGGTCGACTGCGCCGCACCGATGATGGCCTCGATGAGTGGCCATGTGCGCGCATTGCCCAGCGCATTCGGAAGCAGTGCGATGCGCGCTGCGGAACCAAGATGCCCACCAAACGGATCGGCAAGATCGCGCGCCGCAAGCGAGATCGCCGAGTCGTCGAAGCGGTGCCAAACGGGTACCCCTTGGATGTTCGCGAGATCGAAACCGCGGCCCTCCAGCGCCGCGCCGATCTTCACCGCATCAAAGTCCCCACCCAACACGAGTCCAACATCTGGAGCGTCGCCGAACTCCAGGCTGCAGTCGACATCCAGCAGCCACTCGAATCCGACAACGTCGGCCATTTGCCCCGCGCTGGCGAACACGTACCTGAGTGCCTCGGGACCGGCAGCGATGCGCCCGAAGACCGCGCCAAGGTGAACGGCCGTCATCAGGAGATTCACGCTGCCACGCGCACGGAAGAGAGACAGCCCCTCAGACTCGAATAGGGCCTCGTAGTCCACGAAACGCACCGTCGCCCAGCCGCTCTCTGCTGCTGCGGCCTCCGATGGCACGTATCCCAATACGCCATGCAGTTGAGAGACCGATGGATCGTCTTGGGCGTTCAAGCCGCCGCCAACGGCAACAGCCACGACGATCCCCGCTGCCAGTCCAAGGACGAGTTTCTTCACGCGGTGCTCCTTTTCTCTTGCGGCGAGAGTACTGGCAGATCCTGGTCATGCCAACCACCATCCCTCACGGCAGTCAAGCCAGTCCCAGCGCTTAATGCGCTCGTTCATGGGGAGGCGCGAAACTGCCTTTGACAGGCGCCTTTCCGGGCATCGGAAGGCTGCGCGAAGACGCCCGCAGCCTCAATGCGGCCCCGAACGCGTTCTACAGCATTCAGTCCCCGAGGCTCCGAATCGCCATCCTGTCGTTGTGCGAGCGACCCTGCAGCGTTCAGCTGTTCACTCCCATGGACGCCCCACAAGACGCATGGTCCTGCTTGGGCAATTCCCCTTCTCATCGGTACTCTCTCTTCACAAAGCCGCAGCTGCATCAAGGGAGGTGCCAAGGTGCGCACGCTTGTCGTCACTACATTGGTTCTCGCGTTGATCGGAGGGCCGGTCGCGGCGGCGCAGTCGGTGCTGTCGTTTGCTGTTGAGTTGTCTGCAGGAACGGTGGCCGCCGCAGTGCCCTTCTATGCCGCATTGTTCAGCACTTCTGACGCGTTGCGGGCCTCCCGACTCACACAGCCATCTGCTGAGGACGTCATCCCCGGTCTCGCATTGCCGCCTCTTGCAGCCGGAGCGGCCGTCGGATGCGCCGGCAGCCTGTTCGGCGTCACGGGACCGTTGGCCGTTCCCGTGGCCGTCCTTGGCGCTTTGGTCAGCGAGATCTTCGCCGTCCAGGTCTGGCAGCTGGATGTTCCTGGTTGGGTGAAGACGATTGCTGTTCCCGTGGTCACTTCGCTGGGAGCCACGCTTGCGTTCAACCGGCTGGCACGCTGCCCGTGAAGGGCGTGGCCTCCTTTTTGTGACCGCTGAAGATGGCTTCTCCTCAACAGGTGTCCCACACCAGCTGTCGGACCTCTTCTCGATTCTCTTTGGCCGACCGGTCACTCCTTCCCTTGTCCCGTCCGGGAGACAGAATGCTACTGCCAGCAGGTAGCGTGGCTGCTCCAGGAGACTCGCCGGGCCAAAGGGAAAGGACGTCCCTAGACCTCAACGAATCTGGACTAGGAGTCGTTCGACGTTTGCTTTGGATGGCCGGCGGGCAGTGCCGAAGCCATCAAGCAATCCAGGCTCCAGCCTAGGGCATTTGGGCTTGGGATCCCTTGCTTGAGTTCGAAACCAGCCCACCAGGGGATGCTGGCAGGCTCGTGGGTCTCGCCTACCCCGCGAAGACCGAAACGAGCGTGACGCCGGCGAGGACGAGGGCGCCGCCGACGGCCATCTTTGCGGTGAGGCGCTGTCGCAGGAGGATCGCACCGAGGACGGCGGCGAAGAACAGGGTGAGTCCGCCAAGCGGGGAGAGGACGCTCGCCTCTGCGCGCTGGAGCGCCATCAGCCACATGATCCAGCCGATGAACAGGCCAAAGAACGACGAGAGGAATGCAAACCAGACTCCTCTTCGTGTGACCGTCAGCCGGCGGCGAATGAAGCCGGGAAGCGCAACGACGGTCCAGCAGAGGCCGGCGCCGCTGGCGAACAGCACCTGATAGGCGATCGGACTCATTCCGTGTCCCATGCAGTACTTCGTCGGGACGGCGGTCGTGAACCCCCACAAGATCCCTGCCGCCGCGGCCGCCACCAGCGCTCGAAGGCTGTGCTTGCCGCCGTCCGAACTGCGTCCGCGGACGAGGAAGTACGTCCCTGCGATGACCAGCGCTCCTGCGCCGAAGGTGACCGGGCTTGCCGGCTCACCGAGGAAGACGATGGCGCTGAC
>Ga0272441_10003644_pt1 | contig 29053 bp, 38 predicted proteins | sample SSMProp6N_FD_193582 | JGI IMG/M metagenome (GOLD analysis project Ga0272441, IMG submission 193582) | Marine sediment archaeal communities from Little Sippewissett salt marsh, Falmouth, MA, United States - SSM-Prop-6N | ecosystem: Environmental > Aquatic > Marine > Wetlands > Sediment ... | reverse complement strand
CCCGGACGGTCTTCATCAGACCGGCCGACTGGGACTCCCTTTCGTCCGCTCTCCAGACCAGGCAGACGCGGATGGCGTCTTTCCCGGCCCCGCGCACGCGCCCGCCCCCGACCGGAATCGAGGTGTATACCTTGATCACCAGCTGGGGGTTGGCCGCTGCGGGGATCTCGAAGTAGACCTCGCCAGAGCTGTACCGGGAAGGAGGCGTTGCCTTCTCCCCACCGCCCATGTCACGGAGCGCCGCTTTGAGGGAGTCGCTTGGAATCGCTACGTAATTGGCCATGCCTCTACGATAAGCACGTGAGACACGTTGTCAAGGATGTATCGGGAGTTTCCTGGTGATCAGGCGATGACGGTGACGTTCGAGCGCCCCTTGCCCCGGAAGTAGTAGTTCTCGCCGCGCCGCGTTATGAGCAACTCCTCCCCCTTCCACTCGAAGGGCCCCTTTCCCAGCAGCTTCTCGATCTCCTTGACCGTGTCGCTCTTGCGCGTCCGGAGCTTGGCGAGCTGATCGTCGAGCTTCTTCTCGTCCGCTGCCGCCGCCTCGTAGCGGGCGAACAGCTCCTTGGCCTTCTTGATCTTGTCCTGCGCGTCGTCCTTGTTCTGCGTGTTCTCGTCAGTCATGTCGATCCTCCAATTGTCAAACTGTTACCCAGAACATGCAGTATGTAATCCCTTCTCCTGGAGATGTCAAGCTGTGGACCTCCAGAATTGGACGTCCACGCGGACGCACGGTTGGATCAGAGAGCGCGCTCGGCTCTGGGAGTGGTGGGAAGCACGACCACCCGACCGGACTTGCGGGGTTTCTCCCGCCTGCGCCAATGCATCCACGCATACTCGATCGAGTCCGTCCTTCCGTTGTACTCGAAGCTCGGCCGGTTGGGAAGCACGTAGACATCGGGGCAGTCGTTGCGCATGAACGCGTTGCGGGCCTTGGATCCCAGGTAGTTCAGGCGCAGCAGGGCTATGACGTGGTCGGCATGGCGCAGGCTCTTCTCGATGAACTCCTGCGCGAGTCGGTAGGGTGGGTTCATCAGCACCACGTCGAACTCAGGCACCTTCAGGTTGGTGGAGGTGAAGTCGACGATGGTGGGGTCGGAGCCGATGTTCACCAGCGGCTCAAGGCACTCCGGACGGATCTCGTACGCCTTCCAGGTGACCTCCGGGCGCACCATCTGCGTGGCCTGGATGATGTTGCCGGTCCCGGCGCACGGGTCGCACCACAGGCCGTCCGGCAGGGCGATGTGCTCCAGGGCCCGATGTACGCACCACAGGGGGGTTCCGTAGGTATCCGCAGGGGATCGCTTGTTCCCGCGATTCGTCGAACTCATCAGATAACTCCGTCAGTTGGATCGGTTGAGCCGATCTTTATGCGAAACGCATGCCTACTTGGAGCGCTTCGCCTTCGACAACGCTTCTCCCAGCTTGCGGAGCGATCCCGCCGCCTCCTCGGCCGCGTCGGTAATGTCGGGGTGTCCCTTGAGCCCTTTGGAGAGCCGTGCGAGGGACAAGGCGAGCCTGTCGGCGGTTTCCCCGATGCTCAGGGCGAGGGACAGGCTGAAATCCTCGGTCCGGTAGTCGTTCACGCCCGCGAGATCCCGCGCCTCCCTCAAGACGAAGTTTGCATCCCGCTCGGCCCGGACGACCAGCGCCTCCTCGCTCAGGTCGTCGACAGGAAGCCCCGCCGTGCGGCGCATGTTCCTGATCAGGTTGTCTTGCTGGCTCATCGGTTCCTCACAATCCGTCAGTCGGGTGTTGGGCGTCCTCGTACCCGCGATCCATCATGCCACGGATCTTGTCGGGGGAGAAGTCGAGACTCGCGCCGACGCTGTACTCCGGACGCACCAGGCGCATCTTGATCTCGCGCTTCTCCACGGTCCACCAGGGGAGCTTCATCCCGGCCATGACCAACTTGTTGGTCTTGCAAGCCGCCTCGAAGTCGTCGGCCACGATCTGGTCGCCCATCAGGTCTATGCTGCGTTCGGCCACCCACAGGGCGTTCATCTTCTTCGGAAGGGTGGCCGACTGCTCCTTCGCCGCGCACAGGACGCAGTCGATCTCGGTCGCGCCAAGATCCACTGCCGCCCGGATTGGAGTAACGGTTCTGACCCCTCCATCCGTCCACCGGGACGCCTCCATCCAGATCGGGAGGAGCATCGCCGGGAACGCGCTCGAAGCAAGCACGGCCTCCTGGATGTGCCGGTAGTCCTCCGCGAACAGCCGGTATTCCCCGGATTCGAGGTCCACCGCGCCGACGCGCAGCTTCTTGCCGGACGCCTTGAGCCTTTCCGGGTCGAGCCGGGTCCGGACCATCGTCTGGAGCGGCGAGCTGTCGTAGACGGCCGGCTTCCACAACGCGGCCATCTCTCCAAAGAACGGCCACTTCCGGTAGACCCGGCACGTGTCGATGCCGTCCCACAGCTCCTTCAGGTCGGCGTAGGAGGTCCCGGCGAAGCCGGGCCCGTACTGCGCGAGGAAGCTGGTGTTCAGCGCCCCGACACTGACGCCGCAGAGGATGTCGTACTCGTTCTTCTCCTCGTGGAGCCACTTCCGGAGCACGCCCACCTGGTACGCACCTTTCGCACCGCCACCGCTGAGGACCAACGCTTTCATGACAAAACTCCCAGGGTTTGCAACAACCACACCAGCGACGCCACACTCAGCAACACGCCTGCGGAGGTCAGCGAGGCATCCCGCATCCGGACGGATCTTCCGGCCATGTGGACTTCGAGTTTCCCGACCGCCTTGTTGAGGCGAAGCACCTCGTCCCTCAAAATCCCCACGGTCTTCGCCAGCGCCTGGATGTCCTCCGTCACGGCTACCTCCGCGAACCGGCGTCCGGTCGGGTCCTTGCTCCGTCGACCTTCACCGGAATCTCCACGGCGTCCGAATTGGGAGGGGTCGCCGGGGGCGAGGACGTTTTCTTCGGAGGTACGATCCGGACGACCACGTCACCCGGTTTCTTGGGATCGGGAGCCAGCTCGACCGTGGGTTTCGTGTCGGCGCTCTCCTTCACCTCGTCCACGGATTTCTTGGTCTCTTCGGCCTTCTTGGCGAGCTTGTCCACCCGCAGGGTCAGCGCGGACAGCTCCTTCGTCGCCTCCGACTGGGATCTGCGGGTCTCCTCGACGGCCTTCGTGGACTGGACCGTGTAGAAGGCGAGGAAGATCATCACGGCTGCCACAACCGCCTGGATGACGGCAACCAGGGTCATCAGGCGCATCAGGCTCCGCAGGACCAGCGTCTGCCCGTGGGACTCGTCCGACACCTGGCTGATCTTGCCGAACACCATCACGAGCGCCTCGCAGACCTTGTCCACGGACTCGGTGAGCTTGGTCGCGGCTCCGCTCATCTCCTGGATGTCCGGATTGGTCGACGACCTGGGGTCCTTCTCCTCCGGAGGCGGGGGCGTCGAAGTGGATTGCTCCTGCTCGTAGCGATCCTTCGCGGCCTGGACCTCGGTGGGGGTGTTCCGGCGCATCTCGGCCTCCAGGTTCAGCCGGTGCTGGCCGGACGTGTGGGAGCTAGGAGATTGATCCTTCTTGGGCTTCTCGTCCGTCGACACCGCTGCCTCCTGTGGTGGATAGTGCGTCGATTCTAGCATGGACGTTGGCTCTTGCCTGCCCCAGTTTCTCGGCCAGCTCCCTGACTTCGCCGTTGGTGTGCTTGTGGTTCTCCACGGCTTCCCGAAAGCGCCGCTCGGCCTCGATCTCCGCATCCGTCTTTCGGCCGATCAGAATCCGGAGCACGTCGCGCCATGCCATGTCAAACTCCTCCCTGACCGGAGCGGATGGCGACGAACTTGGTCTTGTCCATCTGGGGACAGGAAAAGGCGTGTGCCTCGACCGTTCGCTCCGTGCCTCTCACGACCTTGGTGTTCTCCTTGGTCTCGCGTGCCAGGGCTTCGTAGTACTGGTTGTGCTCCTGCACAAGTTTCTGGTGTTGATCGGACTGGGCGATCAGGCGGTTGGCGTATTCGGTCACCGCCGCCGTCTTCTCGTCCTTTGCCTTCAGCAACTGCTTTCCCAGGAACGCGCATACCCCGAGCAATATTACCACGGCTATCCCCCAGGGACCGTGTTTCACAAGCTCCGCGAACACCGCTTCCATGATTCACCCTTTCACCGGAACGCCGAGCGCCCGGCACCTGGGGCACTTCGTTCCGTCGTGGACGATCTTCTTGTCCTGCTCGACGACGAATCGGTACTCGTGGCCGCACCGGGTGCAGCGCATCGCCAACTTGAGCTTGATCGTCTTCGTTCCACGCATGTCACTCGTCCCAGCTGGTGCAGTAGAAGGTCAGGGTCACACACTCCCCCTCGAAGGGGAGGTCTCCCAGGGTGCCGACACGAAGCTGGTGCCCCTTGGACGACTCCAGTTCGCGCACGGTCTCGTAGGGAAAGGGGATCGGCTGGACGTCGGATGCGAAGCCCCTGGACTGCCGCCGAAACTCGTGGATGTCCCAGGTCTCGTCCTTCAGGTTTGCAAGCTGCTGCACGGTCGCTCCGACCGCACGGATGATCGGGTGGGCACCCTTCGCCTCCTGGATGATCTGGGCAGCCCGCTTGTACTTGTCCACCTGAAGCTCGACACGCTCGTTGGGTTCGAAGTACTGGACCACCGTGATGTCGTCGGTGCCGATGACGTCGCTTCCATACGGACTGGCAACGATCATTCCGGCTCTGCCGTACGTGGTCCCCTCGGTGGGGAAGTACAGGTAACCCGCGACATGCGTTCCGACCGGCATGCCGGGGGACCTGACCCAGGACCCGCCTGTCTGGACGATCCACATGCCGTCCTCGGTCGAGGTCGTCTGGTTGAAGCAGGCCACCTGGTCGCCGTCCGCCACGGCCACACCGTCGATGGTCTGGTTGCCCGACAGGGTCACGTTGCCTGCTGCATGCAGCCGGACGGAGGGGTACTGCGGAGCGTAGTACCAGGCGTATCCCCAAATATCGTAGTGGATCTCGGTCGTGAAGATGATTCGGTAATCTCCATCCGCGTCTCCCACGGAGAAGTCTGCCTCGCCGCTCTCGATCTTCAGGACATGATCGGCTTCCGGTTCCAGGTAGAAGGTCGAGCCGCCCGCGTAGCTGTAGCTGGCGGTCACAGGGCCGGTCGGAGCGCCGTCGAGGAACTTGACCTTGCCCTCCTTGTACAGGATCTCGCAGTCCCAAGTGCCGGGACACGAGGGGAAAGGCCGAACTGTCTGCTCCACACCGTTGTCCTCCACCACGACCTGGTAGCCGTGGGATACCTCGCCCTCCCACTTCTCCTCGTTGAGGAGCCGCCCGGTGAACATGTCGATCCACCACTCGTGATCGGACTCGTAGAGGGTCGGGTCGGAGCCGTCCACGACCAGCGTCTCGTCCGTCACCCTGGTGCTGTCCCCGAACCAGCTGCACTTGTCCGCCAGGTTGGACGTCGCGAGGATCTCCTCGTCCCCGACTCTGGGAGAAAACGCGAACAGGGGAACGTCGTCACCCTGCCTGTGCTCCATCTGGACAAGGGGAACACCGTTGTCGTCTGTCGGGTCGGGAAGAGGGATGCCCTGATGTGCGGCAACAACAGCATCCAACGCCGTCTTCTCGGAAGCCGACAGAGCTGCCTTGAAGCCTATGATAACGTCGCTCCCGATGGTCGTGACGCCCGTTGTCTGGGTGGTTATTCCGGGCTTGGCTATGATCTCGGCTTCCAACGCATCCGGAGCGCACTTGTCGTTGGGGAAGTCGGTCAGCGCGTAGGTCTCCGTTGCCATCAGGAAATCCTCCAGAACGCCATGCGAACCCACTGGATCTGGGCAGTGCCGGAACCACCGTCCTTGCGCCAGTCCACGTCGAACGTATGCACGCCGCTGATTCCGAAGAAGACCTTGTGACCTGCCGACTGGTACGCGCCCGCCGCAATCACCAACCGGACAATGAAGTCGGCCACATCCTCGGTATTGTCCCTCTGCACGCGGACCTGGGTCCGGGTGTTGTTCGACGTTCCCGTGACCAGCATCTGGAACAGCAGGATGTAGTTCCCGAGCGGCAGATCGTCCGTGGTCATGGTCAGCTTCTGCTGATAGGTGCCGCTTGTCGTACCGCTGAGAGATTCCGATTCGGCCGTCACCAGGAACGTTCCAAACCCGGCTCCAGCAGCGTTCTGCAACACCCATCCGCCGGATCCGGTCGTGACCATGACCTTGCTGGACACGGCATCTCCGGATCCCAGATCCTGGGCGGTCAACTCGTCGGATCCGCCATCCTCGTGGGTGGGCGCATGGGGCTGCACCTCCCTCGGGTCAAACTCCCCCTCGTCGTCGTACAAGCTGAATGCGCCGTTGTGGTAGCGCATCTTGCCGGGAGCATCGGCCGCACCATCCGGAGACTCCTCGAAGTCGATACCCTCCTGGTCGGAGACGCCGGGGAATCTGTCCGGGGTTTGGGGCATCAGCGCTTCCTGGGCTTCTTCGGAGGCTTCTTGGTCGGCTTCTTTCGTATGGTAGCAGCAGGAACCTTCGGGACATCCGCCTGGGCGATCTTCGGCGGGGCGTCCTTCATCTTTTCGGCCTGCTCTTCGACTGCGCGTCTCGCCTTCAGGGAGGGAGCCGGGGCCGCATGGGAACCATCCGGAAGCTCGCGCATGTCGATGTCTTCGTCGCCAGCCTCTTCGGCCTTCCGGCGGGCCTCGGACTTCGCCAGCTCGGTGTCGTGCTCCTTCTTCAGGTTCTTGATGATCAACTCGATGGACTGGACCCTCCCCTCGCAAGTCAGGCGCGCGTTGGCTGCCTGCTCGGCCGCAGTCCCCACCACCGCACTGGCACGGACGATGTACTGCTTCACGATCTTGGCAACGAGGAGGGGCTCCCCGATCCCGTCGTAGAGCCCTTCCTCGATGTCCTTGTCCACCTGATCCACCAGCTTGTCGATGTCCTCGACAACGCCCAGCAGGTACTGGTTGGCCCGATGTTGTGCTTGCTTGTCGGCCCTGGCAGCCTCCAGCATCTCCTCGATCTTCTGACCGATGCTGCCGATGACCGCCGCCTTGAATTGACCCTTGTCCATGCAGATACCTCAATCAGTTGGGGAGAACCGATCAGCTGTAGGGGATGACGCAGATGACGTCGGGGTTCGCCCCCACGCCCTTGAGCTTGTACTCGAACTTGAGCTGACCATTCGCCAGCGAAGTACCTGGGTAGTAGTCGTTGTTCGCCGCCGCGTCCGCGCCGGGGCGCTGGAGCTGGCCGTTCACGAACACGTCGTAGTCGTCGAGGAAGCTGCCGCCGCTCATGTCGGGAAGCTGCGCATCGAGATTGGCACCACCACCGACGCCGCCCACATCCGCGTTCGCCGCCACGTTCGCGGTGACGTTCGCGTAGACCTTGGTCCCGCGCGCTCCGTGGTTGTACGCCTGCACGAGGGCATTGAGCAGCGAAACCTCCCCGAACGCCGTCTCGTAGGCGTCCCATTCGGCTGCCGCGTCCGACAGGACCAGGTCCGTCGCGTAACCCGACCCTGCCTGCCACTGGTCGGTGAACACCAGCTGCGCACCGGAGTCGAGCTTCAGGTCCGCGCCCGTGGACTCCAGGGTGAGCAGTCCTGCCGACGTGACCACGCCGGGTGCCGTCGCGCCGATGTCGATGGCAGTGCCGCCCGAGTCGACCGTGACGCCTTCGAGGAAATCGTTCACTGCCGCATCGACGTCAAACTCGTCCACGTCGCTGCGGATGTTGACCTGCGATGTTCCGCCGGCAGATCCCTCAACTACTTCCAGCAACGGGGCTTCGAGGTCGTCCCGGATCTGCCAGACGAGCCCCGGCCCTTCCAGGTCCAGGTAGCTCGCGGTCGTGACATCGACAGGAGTGACTCCCTGGTTGTCGTACGCGGCCTGTCGGGTGACCGTGGCCTGCCCCGGCGTGTCGATGGTCGCGCCGCGCAGGAAGTCCTGCTCGTTGAGGTTGAGCACGTAGGTCCGCTCGACCGAGCAGTAGTTCACCGTCTTGCCGTTCATGTCGGCTGCGGTGACCAGCTGGAGCCCGTCGCCCGTTGCGTTGACAACAACGAAGCTGATCTGGAGCCGGTTCGGCGTGACACCGGTCATCGTCGATCCGTCCACGGCGGACTCGCACTGGAACAGCGCGTAGACCTGGCGACCGCTGGCGTCGAGGATGGGATCCCGCGTCGCCCCGTCCACCAGGATGCCCATGTTCTTGGGGGACACCGCGTTGCTGCCGGCCACGACATCCGCCGCACTGAACGTGCCGAAGACCGTTGCCGTCGCCACCACCGTGCCCAGGGTCGTGACCGCACCGATGGCTGCCGTCGTGTTCGCCGGAAGCTCGCCCGCCCCGAGAATGACGCCCTGGACGGATCCGAGGGGACCGACGTCGGTCAGGTTGCAGACCGACCGCAGGACCCGCTTGTGCTCGAAGTCGTGCAGGTTCTGGTTCAGGTTGTCGATGCCGCGCGCCGCACCGCCCTCGAAGGTGACGGGCACCAGCAACGTGTCGTACCAGTTGCCCGCCTGCATGTCCTTCAGGTAGCTGAGATCCGACCTGATGTTGTTCAGGTCGGTTTCCAGGTTGGTCGGATTCGTCTCGTAGTTGGCCAGAGTCGGCGCAACGGTGTCATCGTAGGCGTCCGACTGCCAAATCTGGGTTTCCTGCCTGAATTGCGATCTTCCCATCGGTTGTCACCTTTCTACCTGCGGACCCAATAGTCCGCCCACAGCTTGTCGATCTTGACGCCCACGGCACGTGGAACAACGACCATGGTCACTGTATCATACCCGGTCCCCACCCCGCCAGACTCGGACACCGCGTAGTCGTCCGTCTCCAGGAGGCGCTGCCCGTTGTAGTACACTTGAATACTCCGGTTTCCGGGTTCGTGGACGAACTTGTCGGGGGTCGTGAACACCTGGTTGACGTTGTTCACGAGCCCGATCAGAGCAATCCCCGTTCTCCTGGCCTCCGGGATCCGCTTGATCTGGAGCAACACCTTCGCCACGCGCGTCGTCGGGAAGGTGATGGGGTTGACCGACAGGACCAGGCCCACCTCCTCCTCGAATGCCGGGTAGCCGGGCCTGTCGGCGGTAGCCTTGCCTGCCGCCGCGTCCAGGGGCTCGTCGTCCGCCCTGGCGACATACACCGGGTCGCCCGGAGAAGGGGTCGAGGACGCCGCCGAGAACAGCATGGAGGCGACCTCCCCGTCGTACCGGATACGCCCCGCCACCCCGTCGTAGACGCCCGCGCAGCGGGACTTTGCCAGGGTCCGCGCATCCGTGGGGGTCGCCGTGATGTTTGCCGACACGTAGACCAGCTGGCCGCTCGCGAGCCCGGCCGTGATCCCGACCCAGCGCTCCTCGCGTCCCGCGTCGACCAGGCAGTACCAGACGCCATCCCTGTAGACGCTCATGCACTTCAGGGTGCGGTCCCATACCTGGAGCCCGTTTCGGGGTGCAGCGATGGCCGTCTTCTGCGCCGTAGTGAGTCGCGGCGGCAGGAACCCTCGCGTGGTGCTGTCTACCTGTAGCGCTGCGTCGGCACCGGCCACCTTCTTGGAGCCGATGATGAAGCTGTCTTCTTGCGTCCCGCGCAGCTTGTCGAAGATCGGCATGAAGTCCCTTTCGGGTCCTTCCTTGCGGAAGGTCTGGAACCGTTCTCAACGGCTGCGTCTACGGTCGATCTATTCTACGTGCTGCCTGCCTCCTTCGAGTCGAGCTTCCTGGCAGTATCCCGCATGGATCGGACCGCTTGCAAAAGCAGGTCCGCAGCTCGCGGGTCGAAATGCTGGACCAGACCCGGAAACCTCACGATGCGCTGGGCCAGCTGCTGGAGGATGAATCCCCCACGCTTCTTCGCAATCGCCATGCGAAAGCCGCCCAGGTTCTTTCCCAGCTTCTCCGCTGCCTCGCGTACCCGGTCCCAATCCGGATCCGCAGCTTCGGACATGCCCGTTCCAACCAGCCGGTGCATGCGTTCGCGATCCATGTCAGGACTCCTTGCTCCACGCCTGGTAGGCAGCGTCCGCGTGGACGTTCGCGTGGACCAGGGCCTTGTCGAGCGAATCGAGGTCACCGGAGTTGTGCCAACGGGGCGATGCGTGCTGTCCCAGGTACGCCACCACACGGTAGGTGGAGGGCCCGGACGGCATGGTCCGCCCCTTCACCAGGCGAACGCCCTTGAACTCGTGGACGACGATGCCCGGAGCCACGTCCGCCATCCGGCGCATGAGGGACTTGTCCAGGCGATCCAGGTGCCACTTGGATTGCTTGAGCTTCGACACGACGGCCTTCTTGGTCAGCTTGCCGGCGGATTCCGCCAATTCCCGCATCCTGGTTCGATCCATCATGTCACCTCGTCGAGAAGTACACGTATGCTACCGCATTTCCGGTCGTCGGTGGACCCCCGACGAAGTAGATCCTCATCTGGGTGGCCGGGACATACGTGTAGTTGTTGGTCGTCTTGTAGGTGTTTCCGGCTTCGGCCAGATCGGAATCGTACTCGTCCATGAGCCGATCGTGATCCCCGGCGTCTCCGAGCCTGCACTGGGCCGCGTTGTCGAACGCCGAGACGACCTCGATGCTGCACTCCTCGATGGTCGCGTTGTCCGGCAGGATGCTGTCCAGGGCAATCGAACCCGCGCCCCAGTCGCCGGACGTGAACGCCTGCTTGCGGAGCCCGGAGCCGGTGGCGTCGAGGGTGACCTCGACCTTGTCGTCGCCCACGTTGTGGACGACCGACGTGACGGCCGAGCCCTTGAAGTCCACGGTGGGCACCTCGGCCACGTCCGCACCGTCGTCCTGGACGTTCAAACCCGTACGGTGCTGGTGGTCCGCCCGCGCGACGTCCGTGGACACGCCGTCCTCGTTGGTCTGCCCGGTCGACACCGGAGACCCGTACTCGACGATCTTGGTGGCGTCGATGTCCAGCTCGACGGTGTTGCTGTGGATGTCCTCGGTGGCGATGAACTTGTCGCTCAGCTCCACGCCGCCCCTGTACCCGATCGGGGTGCCCGTTCCGGGATCCGCCTGCGTGTCGAACGTGATGACACCCCGCATCTCCAGGGCACGAAGCTGCGCGCTGGTCGTGATGATCCGGCTGGGCGGAATGGTGATCTGGATGGTTCCGTGGTCCAGCAGCCAGTCCACCTCCCCGAAGTTGAGACGGTTGGTGCTCTTGGAGTAGATCCGGACGTATTCGAGGACCCGGAGGGGGACTTGCGCGGTCGGAGACGACGGAGTCAGGTGCTTGCCCAGCAGCGTGATGGGCTCATCTCCCAGCAGTTCGAGGGTCATCAACATGCGGCATCATTCCTCTGCCGTCCCCGCCAGCAGGGAGAAGCCGTCGCTGATCTCCTGGAAATCGTACTGGAGGACCAATGCCGCGTTCTTGGCCCGCTTCTCCGGAATGCCCCGGACGAGCGCCTGCACGACACCACCGAGCTTGAGGAAGAAATCCCCGAGGATGGACAGCACGCGCTCCGGGGTGATCTTGCCTCGCGCGATCAGCTTCAGCTGGGCCAGCGCCTCCTTGGTCCGGGCCTTCACCCTGGCCCAGTCGACCTTGTCGGTCAGGACGTTCCTGAACGTCTGGACCATGATCTTCAGATCCTGGCCGAAACCCGCCGGATTGATATCCACGGCGGAAAGCAGGGGCCTCGCTCCGACCTCGCCCACGATGCCGCGACTGCCCAGCGTGGACGACAACAGGTTCGCCAGGATGCCGGGAACGGCGACCAGGCTGCGTTCGTCGGCAGCCTTCTCCAGGGCCGAGAGATCGCCGGCAGCCTTCGCCACGGCGGTCTTCACACCGGCCGGGTTCACGTGCTGCTCGATCTGCAACTCCTCGTGAAGCTGTCCGTAGATCACCGCCAGGGAGACGTCGCGGGATTCCGCCTTCTGACGGGCTCTCGCCAACATCTTCTCGTACTTGTCCAGCGAAAACCCGAACGGGGACTTCTCCTGCTTCTTCGTCCCGGACCACGCGGCACCCCGCTTCGTCGCTGACATCGAGCCCTTCTTGAGCTTGCCGCTCTTCTGGGCCTGCGCGACACAGACGGCGAACGCCTTGTTCAGGGCCTTGCGGTCCCCGCCGAACTTCTTCGCCACGGCGTAGACGCAGCGCTTGATGAAGTAGGGAGTATGCTCCCGGTCGCTCGCCTCCGCGAGACAGACCATCCGGGCCGTGGTCTCCAGATCCATCACTTCCCCCGGAGTGCCTCGGCCTTCGCCACGACCTCGCGCTGGTTGTTGAACTTCCCGGCCGACTTGGTCTTGTAGAACAGCTCGTACTCGTAGAGCCCGCTGCCCGGAGGCTCGCCCTTCTCCGTGACCTTGAAGTTGTGGAGCTGGTAGAACACGCCGCCCTTGACGATCTTCACCGGCCACTTGTGCAGGGGAGGCAGCGGCTTCGAGGCTTCGGTCAGTCCGATGCCCTCGGCCTCCTTGAGCGCGGCCTCCAGGGCCTTGTTGGCCTCGGCCTTCGAGTCGTACCGCTTGGCCTTCCGGAAGTCACCGATCTGCCAGTTCCGGCCGTCCCAGTAGTAGTCCTTGTCGCCGCCGACCTTGCGGAAGTAGATGAACCAGCCGTTGCGCTTGTGGTAGACGGTCGGCTTGCCCTCGACCTTGCCCTCGCGCATCATGTCCTTCATCAGGATCTTCGCGGCCTTGATTGCCAGGAAGGCATCCTCCTTGCGAACACCCGACTTGTGGAGGCTCTTGGCGACGTCCTTCTCCGACGCACCGGCCCCGAGCGCGCGCAGCGCCCTCTGGATGAGATCCGTGCCCACCTTCTCCTCGATACCGGATGCACTGTCCTCGTCCTCGACGTCCTCCTCCTTGATCTTCGTACCGATCCTGGAGTCGTGGGCGAAGAACATGTCGCGGGCCATGCGCCTCGCGTGGTAGACGTTCACCGCCGCGTTCCAGGCCACCCCCTTGGCATTCTGGTCCGTGGCCCGGAAGTAGAATCCGGGCACCCGCCTCCCGTTCACCACGGCCCTGCCGTAACCGAGCATCCGCGCGTTGTTCGACGCCTCGATGGTCCGGCGCAGATGCTTCCGGGTCAGCGAGGAACGCGGGTACGCCTTGTCGAGCCGGGTGGCGAAGGGCTCACCGACAATCGTGGCCTGCGGACCCTCGTACTTCTTCATCTCGACAAGGATCTTCCCTCGGAACAGCGCGATTCGTGTTGACAGACCCATGATCATCCTCCGGGAAGCCGATCAGCTGGTTGTAGTCGATCCAACCGACGTACGTGCCATCGGCCATCTTCTTCCAGTAGGCGAAGTGTAGCCGCTTGAACAACACCATGTCACCTGGTTTTGCTGCCGGTGCTTTCGGCCCGGCTGCCAGGACGACGCCTTTCAGGATGCGTTCGTGGGGCATCTCGACCTTCAGGCTCGGATACATCTGGGTCTGCGACGGAGGCAGCCACAGCAACCCGCTGTCCGTCTTCACCGGCAGCGGGCACGTCCGCACGAACACCATCCAGCGCAGCGGATGCAGCGCCTTGCATTCCAGTTCCGACATCGTTCGTTCGATCAGTTCTTCGTTCATCAGATCACCACCGTGTAGACATTCCCCGTTCCCCACGGGGTCGTCGAAGCCGTGGTAGATGCATTGGTCGTGCCGAAAACGATGCCGATGCCGGCCGGGCGGTACATGACCACCCTCCTGGGCACCGGACGCGGTCTCACCTGGAGCGATTCGATGTGCTCCACCACGGACTTCACCCGGACGAACAGGGTCTGATCCCCGCCGTGATCCGGGTGCAGCTTCAGCGCGGCCTTCTTGAAGCCCCGGCGGGCCTTGTCCTTCAGGACCCGCAACACCTCCTTGGCCTCCTCCGGGGTCCGGGCCTGCTTCACGGTCAGGAAGTCCTGCGGCACGAGCCCCAGGACATCCATCGCCTCCCTGATCTCAGCATCGGTCAAACGCACCGGGCAACTCCATCTGTCTTGCAAGTGTAGCACCGCGTCCGCGTTCCACCGGGACGACCTTCCGGACCCGGACCGCTCTCTCGGCCAACAGGGTCTGGAACTCCTGCTGGCTGCATGCGGGAGTCGTCACCTCGGCCCAGGGGAACGGCGTGCGATCGTCCGGCATCCCGGATCGGCACACCCTGCCGATCCTTCGAAGCGTGGCAAGGTCGTCTTCGAGAAGCTGGACGAACCAGCGGCTCCTACCAGGCTTCGATGCGGAAGGCACTGTTGCCCTTGGTGGGCTGGGTCCGTACCGCGATGCCGCCCTCGTGGCGATCCTGATACCGCCGCGTCTCTCCGGGCACGATCACGCCGTGGACATTGGTTCCGTCGAACGACACCTCGATGTTGTCGCCCGCAACAGCCGAGTCGTTGCTGATCTGGATGGTCCCGGCATACCGCATGGCGACGATCTCGCCTTCCGGCACCGCTCCGTCGTCGGCGTCGATCGGACTCCCGCCGCCCACCGGGGGATTGCCCAGCGTGGTGGGTGCCGTGCTGCCCGGAGGCACGTCGGGCATGGGGGACACGTTGGCAGCCGGATCCAGTGCCCCGGTGGTCGCGTGGGTGCCGAACAGGAACGCGTTGTCCGCGAAGGTCGCTGCGGTAGTCCCGGTCTGGAAGAACCGCAGCGGGCGGATACTCGGACACGGACGCGGGGGCCAGCCTTTGGGGAACGCCATCAGTCAAACCTCATCAGCTTCGGCTTCTTCTTGCCGGTCGGTGGGGGCTTCGGCGGCTCGGGCTCCTGCGGCTGGTTCTTCGGCAGCAGGTAGGCGCTGACAGCCTCCGCGATGAGTTGGGTCACGCTCATGTTCCGCTCGGCGGCGGCATCGGACAGGATCTTGAACGTCGGATCCGGCACCCACAGGATCGAAACCCCGGTGCTCTCCTTGCCTCCCAGATCCTGGTTGGCTTGCTCGGGGGTGTACCTGCGTGCCTTGGCTGCCATCTGCTACTCCTTCGGACGCAGGTTGTAACCACCCGGATTGTTTCCGCCCGGATCCTCCACGCCCTCGTGGATGCCTGTCTGTACGGTCGAGTCGGCACCAGTGGCAGTGGTCCAGTAATCGCCTGGAAACTCGACCAGCCCCTCCCGCTGCGGAATCTCGGCAAACGCGAGTTGCACAATCGCAAGACGCGGTTGACCGGACGGGAAGAGGGCCTTGTACTCGACGTCGCATTGGGTCATCACGCAGAGCACCGCATCGGAGTCGAACCCGGTGAACTTGTTGGGTCGGGCTCCTCCGGAAAGGCCGATGCCGGTTCCGAGGAACCACAGAAGCAACTTCGGAGGGGGCCACGTGCGAACTCGCTGCTGCACCTCGTACGAGGGCATCAGCATGCTCCGCAACCACAGGATGGCCGACTTGACATCGACGTTGCGATCCTCCACCCCAACGCTCTTGGCCTCCTCGGCCAATGTGCCCGTCCCCAACCCCTTCGACTTCAGGCTCAGGTCGATGTCGGAGGAAAATACGACGGAGAAGCTGATCGTTCGCTCTCCCCCGTTGATCCACTGGTACAACGGAAGGTTTCCTCCCGGAACCGCCTTCTGGGCATAGTTGACCTGTTTGGTGTCGCTGATCGACTCGGGGTAGTGCTGGAACCGGAATCCGGGGAACTGGGGAACATCGTCCCAGGGATTCAGGACGACGATTCCGCAATCCCGCTTCTTCTCGTGCATCTTCGGCACGAGGGAGGTCAGCAGGGCCCACGCGGAGAGCCCCGCCTTCGCCAGCGTTCCAGCAGCGGTCGCGGTCTCCGTTGGGTATCCGCCGAAATCGGGGCCCATGCGTTACTCCCCCACGTCGATCTGGATCACGAACCCGCTGGGACCGTGGACGCAGGCACCATCCTCGGAGCAGTCCCAGTCGTCGGGATCGGACTTCACCCCGTCCGTCTTGCGATCGAACAGGTTGGTCCCGGTGATGGATTCGAGCTTCGCCCCCTCGCAGGAGCGACAGCCCTCCGCGAGCGCCTCGAACAAGCCCGTCAGCTCGATCTCCCAGTCCTCGACCATGTCGCCGGTCCGCCAGCGGACCTCGGCAAACTCCTCGGACAGGAGCTGCGACGCGAACTCGGACGCCTCGGCCTGGCTGTCGAAGACATGCCGGCGGAAGCCGCCCTTGCGCTCCTTGCGGTACAGGATCTCGACCTGGACATCTTCGAGGCGCTCGTCGTAGAACCCCCGGAAGAACGGCTTGTTGTCGCTGAAGGTCACCACCTTGCCGGTGCGCCGATCGACCCCCAGGTAGTTGCGGGTGAGCCGGTGCTTGAACATGTAGTACCGGTTGTTCATGCTCATCAGCATGAACTCGTCCGGATCGACCTTCGTCCGGTACTTGTTCTTGGACGTCGGCAGACCGACCGTCTTGAGCTGCTTCGTGAGCGCAGCCCACGCTTGCTTCTGCTCCTCGGCATTCGGGATCTCGACCCGCTCCGTCAGGGAGTCGTCTTCGAGAAGGCGTCCAAGTTCCTCGGTGAACTGCTTGATGCGTCCACGCGGACGCGCTCCCAACAAACTTCCCATGGAAACCCAACCTCCATTGAGGGTGAACATCTCGAAATCGGTCCAGATCCGCTGGTCCGACCTGGCATAGGTCTCCTCGACGGCCCGGCGCAGAGGATGCTCGTTCCAGGCCACCTTGACCCACGGCAGCGAGACGGAGGCGAGACGCCCCGTCCTTCCGGTTGTCTGCTCCCGGACCTGACAGCCGACCAGCACGGACACGTCGATCACGTGGGCACCTCCTCGATTTTGCCGTCCCAGCGCGCCTTCTCGATCCTGTAGACCTCCTGGATGCGATCGTCGAACGTCGGATCCTGCTTCAGGATCCACGCGTAGGAGGGAACCCCTCCTGGAGGTGTCAGGACGAAGCACACGGGCTGCTTCGACTGCCGGCCGATCGAGATGCCGACGTAGGATCCGGGGCGCATGTGGTTCAGACGAATCTGATCGAGCTGCTGCTGCTTCGGGTTCAGACCGAACTTCTCGATGACCTCCTCCACCGTCAGGACGAGGGTCTCCTTGCGCCTGTCGGGCGCGAGTTTGCCCAGCCGGTGGCGGAATGGCTGGAGGACGAACTCGGACACGACCTACCTCACAAATGCAGCATGCGCCAACGGACGAGCCCCCGAAGGGGCCCGCCGGAAGCGGTTGGAGGTGGATCAGACCTCGATGAAGAACAGCTCGTCGAAGGCCCGCACGCCGTCCGCCGCGCCCTGGTCCGCGATGGCAACGCTGATGGTGCCAGCCTGGATCATCTGCTGGAACTTCTCCCAGGCCATCTGCGCGGAGCCGTTCATGACGCTGCGGTGGTACAGGTCGCCGGGGTGCATCGTGAGCTGCTTGTTCGCAGCTGCGGCGAGGTCCCCGATCCAGCCGAACGGGTAGGGAAGCGCGTTCTCGCGCACGCCGCCCGTCGCGCCGCCGCTGTTCTCCTGGAGGTTGTTGATCGTGCTGCCCGAGTCGTTCGTGACGGTAACCAGCATGGTGCTCTCCTTGGGTTGCTCTCAGAGAATACCGACAAGCTCAGTCGCCTGCAACGAAAAGCGTCAGGCTCATGTCGGTCGCCCCGGTGTTCGTCGCGTACAGGGAGACGAGACCCGTCGTGGTCATCATCAGGTACGCCTCCTTGTCGCTGCCCAGGGGGATGATGGGGATCTCGTCGCCCGTGGGTGAATTGAGCCGGAAGTTGACCCGGTGCGCGTCGTCGTTGGGGTCCTTCGGCTCGACCCGGATCGCCAGAAACTTCGCGTCGGCAACGTCGCACATGGAGATGGCGACGTCGACCGCGCTCCCCGGCAACGTGATCTTCCTGGCCCCGCCCTCGCCCAGCGAATCGTCCACGACCTCGAAGCTGCCGTCGCCCAGATCCTTCGACTCGGCCGTGGTGGACGAGATGGCTGCGGTGAGTCCGTATCTTACACGTACCGACATCAGTCACCTCCTGGGGTTACCAAACCCGCGCGCTCCGCGAGTTGCCGCAACACGGCGTCCTTCTCCGAATCGGAGAGGTTTGCCCACTTCTTCGGAGCCTTCCGGATCTTCTTCTTCCTGCCCTTCGCCGGGAGCTTCTCAATCGCCTTCATCACTCTTGTCCTCCGTTTCCGGGCGCTCGGGCTCGGGCTTCTTCTTGAAATTCCACAACAGGACCTTGCGGTCCGCGCCCTCGTCCACGACGTGGAACAGAAGAAGCACGTTGTCGAAGTCCCGCTTCTCGTCCGACCAGTCGTAGACCTGTCGATCCTTCCGGGTGGATTCGTCGAGCATTACGCTGTGCTGCCCCGATTTCCGGTTGCGGACCAGCCAACCCCAGGCAGCAAGCTGCTCGGCATCCGGAATGGCGTACTCCACGCCCTCCACCTCGGCATCCTCGAAGATGCCGTCCGAGACCTGGATCTTTTCGTCCTCCACGCTGGTCCGGAGCGTATATCGGGACACGTCGTCCACCAGCACCGCCTCGTTCTTGATCTTCATGATAACGCTCCAATCAGCCCTGCGAGCCATGCACGTGGAGGTTGACGGCCAACGCATCTGTCAGATCGTCCGCATCCACAGGAGCCATGACACCGCCGGCCTCCTCCCAGAAGTAGATGTCCACGACATTGGTGGCCGACGCATGCACCGTCACCATGCGACCGACCGGAACCGAAAGGGTGCTCGGATCCACGTCCAGAGTTGCGGTGGCGCTGGGCCGCGTCCCTGAAGACACGGCGGATTTCAAGGTCACCCGGAGAGCTACGACGCTGGCCGTCGCCACAAAGGCCACACTGGCAACGAAGAAACCCTCCCTGCCCGTCACCGTGATGGCTCCTGGGGAAGCACTGACCTGGATCCGGATCCACGCCTTGGGGATGTTTCGTGCATACAACGAATTTAGATAGGTACCGAAGTCGTCGTAGTCCCAGTTCGTTCCGTCGTCGTCCAGGTTCAACCTGGGCAACATGTAGGTCTGCGTCGCAGTGGCGTTGCCCACAAACGAGACCTCCGCCGACTTGTCCCACGACAACCACGGTGCGGCTCCGACCTCCTTGTGGTTCCAGGCCACGCCCAGTCCAGCCGCCAGGAGCATGTGGGAAAACGAGTGCTTGGCAGGGTCGGACTGCTGAAACGCAGCGCCGTTCCACGAGGCATTCGAGGTGTACTCCAGATAGGAGCTGTACACATACTGCCTGTGGTACCAGTTGCCGTCACCAACCACATTCTTGATGAAGGTAATGTTGGAGCCGTCCTGGGAGAACGTGACCCGAGGCACAGCATAGTTGAAGAAATTGTTGAAAACCATGCCCCCGGCGTAGGACAAGGCCACGACGCTCTTCCAAGCACCTTCGGCAAAGAGGCCGGACCCGCTGTGGTAGAGCCATTCCCAGTTGGTCGTGCTCTGATCGAACCGGGTCTGGTCCGAAACCAGAAACGGTGCGGACCACTGGGCAGTAGATCCTGTATACCCAGCACCCGCCGACTGCGCCAACCGCCCGAACTGGCTGGCGTACAGGTAGGTAGCGTACCCGTTGATCCCGTCCGGACCGATCTTCCGGATCAACGTGTAGTTGTACGTGCTCGAAGACCGGGCGTAGAAACGCGGTTCAAGAGAGGCTCGGTCGGCCGTATCCAACCAGCCATCTCCTGCCAGGAACCCGCCCTGCGCTCGGAAAACCGGCAGTGTCGCCGGATCAGCCGTGCGCTGATCCTGCCTGCCGAACACCGCCCCGCCCGACTCCCCGAGAAGGGACCACCTCGTTGCCGGGTCCAGCCAATCCGACCAGTCCCGCAGCAAGAGGTTGGTCGCGGACAATGTCGTTGCTCGCGCATCCTCCCTGGAAGGCAGATCGAACTCCGCACGCTCGACCCAGACCTGCAATTCGTCCACCCGGAAAGAATCCGCAGGCGCGACCGCATACTGAACAGTCGCAGAGTACAAGGATACCTGGTACAGGAGATAGACGCCGGCAGGCACCTCGGTAACCCCGGACACCTCCACCCAACCGCCGGGAGCCGCCGTCATGTCGACCTGGGTCGCCACGACCGTGCTGAAGACGCCTCCGGGCTCGTCGTCGGCAAAGGCCAAGCGCAGATCCAGCAGCCCGGTAGACGCCGCCTGAACGATTTCGTACTTGAACTTCCACCGGATCTTCTGACCGGGGAGGACGTTCAGCAACATGCGGGTACGGCATTCGATCAGCGCGGCGTTCGTGGTAACCGAGCTGAGCTGAAGACACTTGTTGCCGCTCGAAGACGCAGTGTCCTCGATCTCCCACGCCAAGAACCCTCCAGCGCCGGACGGAGTGAACTGCCAATGCGGGACCGCCTCCCCGGTCGGTCCCGTAACTGCCGGACCTTCCTCGAAGCTGGGATTGGCGAGAACCGGCTGCCACGCCTTGGCTCCATCCGAAACGTTGTCCCAGGGGAAGGTGCGGGAATCCCACGTCACATCCGCATCCGGAATCGGGTTGCCCAGAGCCGGAACGTTCACCATCCCCAGAATGACCAGCTCGTCCTTCTCGACCGCGCCGTTGTACTCGGCCACCGTGTAGACCCGCAAACTCGCCGCCGTCGTGGCAAGCGTCGAGTACTCCGCGTAGAGGCAGATGTAGACCGTTTGGCTCGGCCAAGCTGTCAGATCAACGGTGAAGTCCCCGGCCGTCAACTCGACGCGCAGGGAGTAGCGCTCGGTCACTGCCGTGTCCGTCTCGTAGACGGCCACGTGGTCGTTCTTGTCCGGGTCGGCCAGCACGTCGAGGAGCATCGGCGCACCGTTCGAGGCAAGCCTGAAGCCCCGGTAGACACCGCGAGGGACGACTCCCGCCATCTTCTTGTTGAGCCCCTCGGTCACGTAGGGCTCCCGCCAACGCATTTTCATCTGATCGTTGGCAAACGTCACCATGGGGGTTCCAGAAGCCATGTCGTTCTCCTACCCCGCGACCAGACGGCAGATGTTCTCGATCTGCTTGGTCGCGTCCTTGGTTTCCTTGGCGAAGGTTCCGTAGAGGATCATGTCGTTGTCCTGGTCGAACAAGCCGATCTCCCAGATTTCAGGGGAGGCGTAGGGACCGCCGACGTCGTAGATCAACGTCCCGTCGCTCTCCAGGTTGTACTCGGCATTGAGCAACATGCAGGATACACGAAGGATGCCCGACGCGGGGGACGAGAAGTCGCCGGCCACCAGGGACTTCGTGAAGTAGCCCATGTTCTCCCCGACGTTGTACCGCTTGTTGGCGGGAATCCTCGCCACGTCCTCGATGATGTCGAGGTCGGTCAGACTCGGATCCGGCGTTCGCGGTTCGCGCCCGGTGCCCGGATCGACCCAGCCGCCCTCTCCGACTTTGAAGTAGGAGATCAGGTCGACGGGGCTGATGAGCCCGCCCGGATACTTGATGATCTTGTCGGCCCCGACGCTTGTGACCACTGCGGTGTAAAGTGCCATTTCGTCTTCCTACGTTATGATCGGTTCCACGGAGCCGTACAAGCCGTGATCGCACTCCTGCACGTCTCCCTCGATGTCGTCGAAGAAAGGCGTCAGGTAGGCCGTCAGGATCGCTCCGATGTCCGGGTGGGGCTCCACGGAAGCCGTCAGGGACAGAAGCGCGTCGTGCGTGCGGGCGAAAACCACCACGAACTCCACGTGGAGGGGCTTGGCCTGCTCCATCCGGTCCAGGGCCCGTTGCAGCAGGTTTTCCACCTCTGCCCCGGTCGCCGTGGCAAGCTCCGCACCCACCTCGATATTCAGGAGCAGCTTGTTGCTGCCGCAAAACCCGCACGTGAAGTCGGTGGAGCATACGTACCGAAGGAGGGGATCCTCCGGACCCACGTCGGCCGGCTGCACCAGCGCATCCACCTCGAAGGAGAACTGCCCACCGCCCAGGTCCACTGGCAGGCTTTCCAGATAGTACGCGTTCCCCTCCTTGTCCAGGAACTGCCACTGACCCACCCCGGAGATGGCCTCGGCCGAGCCCGGCTGCCCGGCGGGGGTCTGGACGACCACCTCCCAGATGGTCACCGACGTCTGCGTGACGCTGACCAGATCGACGGGGATGTCGGCATCGAAGTCGTCCTCCCAACAGAACTTGTCGATGTCGAACTCGCCCGTGCCCTTCCAGTCGATGATCTGTTTCATCCAGCTGTGGACGAAATCGTCGTAGTTGGGCAGCAGGGGGGCCAACGTCGTATACAGACGAACGATGCCCCAGCGGATGGTCGGTGCCGCTGCGATACCGCCCGATCCGTAGTCCGGCGTGACGATGCCGGACGCGGCCGAATCAAACCGGACGGTGGTCGAACTGAGCACCTCCCCGATGGTGAACATCCCGAGGTTCGCCGGATCGGAGGTATTGTCCAGGATCAGCTGCCGGCCGACGTCGTAGGAATGAAAGACGGCGCTGTCGGACGTGAACACGAACCCGGCGTCGAAGGTCAGCTTGCCGTCCGAACCGAACCGCCCCGGATCCGACTCGCCAAACTCCACAAGCGCATCCGCAACCCCCAGCGCCACCAGCCTCTCATACAGCGGCTGGCCGATCCGATACAGCTTCGACACCCCGACGATGAAGCCGGCCAGCCCTCCGACGTACTCGTAGGCGTTCTCGGTGCCCTTGATGTTCGTCCATCCGGCTACGTTGTCCACCCACTTGCGCTGCTTGTCCTCGCTCTCGCGGGTGTCGATCTCGATGCCGAAGTCCTTCGCCAGGTACTGGAGGCAGGACGGGGCGTGCGCCTGCACCTGGACCGTGTCCCCGATCCCGGTGTAGTCGCGGACCTCCCACACCAAGCCGGACTCGGCAGCGGCGACGGCGGTCGTGAACCTCACGGATGTGGGGGATGTGACAACCAGGATCTCGTAGATCCCGTCATTTCCCAACTGCGAACCACGGATGGACACCAGCTTGCCGGCGTCGTCCGTGCGAAACGCTCCCGTGTCCGTTTGCAAGGCCCCCGGCAGGCTGAGAACCCCGTCCACGCCCTCCTGATCCGCCACGCCGCGAAATGGCACACGGGCCCGGATGTCCAGCTCCGGGCGGGGCAGGAGCGCCCAGTACAGCGGGCCGAGATCCTGCACCAGCGCGGTATCGTCCAGGGCCACCGTCTGGGGACTACCAGGCGTGATGTCGACGATCTCGTACCGGCCGTCGTTGCCCTCGACGGAGCTGCCCGTGACCACCAGCTTCTTGCCGATGTCCTTCGCCAGGAACGTCCCGCTGGCAGCCTGGAACAACCCGCCGGACAGCAGGACCCCGTCCTCGCCATCCTGTTCCACGAACTGCTGTTTCGCCCGCCTGTCTGCGGGAAAGTGCCGCCGGGCCACGATCTCGTACTCGGTGCTCCCGTCGTACAGGATCCAGCCCGGAAAGATGTCCGTGACATAACCGCTCTGGACCCGGACGGTGATCTGGTCGGCAGGGACGGGCAGATCCGGGCGCAGCTCCCAGACCACGGGCCCGGCATCCGGACGCAGGGCCGGTTCGGTCAGGCACGTGTTGATGTCGGATACCCTGGACACGACCACGGTCGTGTTGTTGGCCTCGACGGCGGATCCCTTGACGGTCAGCTCCTTGCCCACGTCCTCATTGCGGAACCGGGCATTGTTGGACGAAAACTGACCGAGCCCGTCCACGGTCCCGTCCAGTCCGCGCTGTTCCAGTTCACCCAGCTGCACGATCTGCCTGCCCAGACGCAGGGTGACGACCTCGTCGTACTGGGTCCGGCAGGCCAACGGATAACGCAGGTCGAAGTAGTCCGCCGCCTTGGCCCGCGCGTAGTCGAACGACGGGCGGATGCCGTCAGAGTATCTCTCCAGCAGATTGTCCTGGTCCTCGTCCTGTAGGCGGTAGACCTCCGGGAGGGACTCCCAGAAAACAAGCCGGCTCCAGCGGCTCCCGCCGAAGCTGCCTCTCCCGAAAGGTCCGTTTCCAAAACCGGGCATCAGTGGATCCTCGTGACCGAATCCTGCAACTCCAGGGCTGCCGGCCCCACGACGATGTACCGATCGGCCCCGGACACCACCCAGACGTCGAAGACGTACTCTCGGGCGGGAAGCGAGAACGTGTCCGCCGGCAGCAGGTAGATGTCCGCCCGTCCTTCCCGTGCATCCACGATCTGGATCTCGGCCACGTCGTCCGACTTCTTCTGGACGACCGGTTGCTGGTCCGCCGCCGCCTTCTTCACGGTGAACCACAGAGTACAACCGGACAGGTCGAACGCGTCCCCGGCCTCGTCGAGCACGGTCAGTTCGAGGGTCTTGGACGCCCCGCGCACGAGCTGCAAGGCGCTCGAAGACGCTGTCAGGTAGTTCGTACCGCTCATGGCTGCCTGCACCTCCCGGTCAGGGGCGTGGTCCGGTCGACGGTCGCCTGCAACTCGACCGGCTCAACCGTACCACCGATGCTCCTCGCTGACCTCACGAGCCCGGAAGAATGCAAACTCCGGACCTTCCCGGACAAGCCGGCTCGCACCCGGACGGTACCGACGATCTGGAGGGTCTCGCACGGCATCAGCTGCCCTCCAGGTAGTACGACAGCACGCACACGCCCTGCACGGGATCCCCGCTGGGCGGATTCGGGTCGGGTGCCCCCTCCGACGTCCAGAACTCGTAGGCGGACGTGTTCAGGTTCCAGGCCCTCATGCGGTAGCGGTATTCCGGACCCAGGGGCACCGGGTAGAACTTCCAGTTGCCTGGGATTCCGGCATGCCTTCCCGCACTGTGGACCGGACGGGGGATGCCCAGGCCCTTGAACCCGGCATCCCTGGTCCCCTGCCCCACCGGACGTGGAAAGTATGCACCCTTGATCTCGGCCACGTGTCACCTCACGAAATCTGTGGCGTGGTCCCGTCCCATGGAACGATCATGTGGTCGAACTGGGCGTACAGCCGCGTCGCGTCGTCGGGGAACGTGCTCCCGCTGTCCACTCCCGTGGAGCCCCACCAGATGTCGTAGAGCGAGCCCTTGCGACCACGGTGTGCTCCCTCCGTGGCGACCAGTCCCACCGGGCACAGCGGCCACTCCCCCGTGTCGTCGTCCGCCGCCGTGAGGTACTCGCCTATCATGGCCGAAGCGATTCCCTCGGAGGACATGTAGAGGTTCACCACGTCATCGTCGATCACGGTGCGGCAGGATGAACTGTTGTCGTTCCACCTGGAGTAGTCGAACCCCACCGCGATAGCAGACCCCGCGCTTCCCCAGAAGACCCCGTCCGTCCATCCGGTTATGGGATCATAGGGTGTCTCGAATCCCCACATGCCGTATACGTCCGTCTCGGAGCAGAACCAGAACCGCGTACACTCGGCATCGGTCGTGTGCTGGACGTGGAGCTTGTAGGTGTACGCACCATTTCGCCCGAACTCCGTCGTCATCTGGATCTCGTCCCCGGCGGTCGGTCGGTTGGTCCCAGTCCCGTCAGCACCGGTCCCTCCGCTGCCCGGAGCCCCGAACTCCCCTCCCGGAGACACGACCACCTCCAGGGAGTAGGGCAACCAGTTGGTGAAGTTGAAGCACATCTGCACCCCGGTCTCGGAGTTCTCCAGCACCATCCACGAGTGTGCAGTGCCTTCGGCCTGGTGGACCAGATCGGACGCGTCCGTCCACCGATCCACCGCATCGTCGTTCCCGAAACCACCCGCACCGTCGCAGGAACCCCACACGGTCCAGGCGTTGGTGACAAACCCGATCAGGCTGTTCTTGATCGCCAACAACAACTCGTCGGTACAGGTTTCGGGATCGGCATTGTAGATCGTCTGGTTGACATCGTGCTGCCAGGTTTTGACTATGGGAGGAAGTGCCACTGTTCACCTCTCAGATGATGGGCGGGGGTTGAAAGGCCGGTACCAGGATCAATTGTGCGCTCTTGCAGTAGACGGTCGCACCGCCTCCTGCATCGAACACCTTGAGCCGGGCCTCGAAGACACCCGGACCGGAGGCGACGCCTACCAGGCGCTGGCGCAGGTCGACCTCGAACATCTCCGGGACGGTCTGATCCGCCGCCCCGGAGTTGTCCAGTTCGGAATCCGTCACGGTATCGGGGGCTCCGAGGACCCCGGACGTGTCGAACAGGTCGACAACCGCCTGGTCTCCCCCGGCGGGACTGCTCGACTCCAGGATGACGCGCCAGAGGATCTCCTTCACGGCGGGAAACGGCAGGTTGTCCAGATCCAGGTAGCACGCACCCACGACGGTGAACACTCCCGTATCGTCCGAAGCCACGCCCTTCAGGAGGTCCAGAACCAGGGGTGTGAGTACGCTGCTCATCATTCACCTCCGACGCATATATCCGGAATCCCGAAGTGGATCTCGACGCGGAGGTCTGCCGCCGATACCGTCTCCACCGATGTCAGCTCGATCTCCACAATGGAGTTTGCAGGAATCGTCCGGTTGTCCATCTGGTTCCACTGACCACCGACCAGGTTCCCCTGTGCCGCCGTGATGCTCGGCTGCGGAGAGCCCGCGAACACGTTGGTCCAAATCGGGGCACCTCCACCCGGATTCGGCGTGAACTTGACCTGGATGTCCGTGCTTCCGGCAGCACCAGCCGTCCTCCGGATCACACGAATGAACTTGATCAGGTGGTCGAAACCGCCCGTGTACATGGGGGGCTCGAATACAGTAGGTACGACGAGCCCCGAATAGACCCCGTTCAGGTTCACCACCCACGGGGCGGGAGCCATCCTGTCGTTGACGCGCGCGCCCCAGTACGGCACGTCTCCACTGAGATCCTGCGGGGACACGTACGCATTGGTATCCGGGGTGATCTTGGCGAGCGCGTTGCCGTAAGCCTCGCAGATGAAGATCGGCATGGAGATGTGGGCTGCCAGGTGGGCCGGGGAGAAACCAGGCGTCGCCACGGAACCTCCGTACGCCGCAGCAGGCAGGTTGTACCATTCGACCGTGTTCGCCTGGCCGCACACCCACAGGCGGCGCATGAAGTCCGACGTGTCCGGGCCCACCGCGCAATCCGCCCGCGTGATGGGGCCCGCCCCACCGGATGCAACCGGAGTCTCGGCCAGCGTGATAGGCATGAACCAGCTGACCCCGACACCAGCAACCGTCTTGTAGGTCCCCCACACGGACGGTATGCCTCCACCATCCCCGTCGTACCACACGATCATGTGCATGCCGTTGAGTGGTATGACCGGCCCCGCCGCAGTGACCATGGTGGCTGCCGTGATCTGAAACATGGGCTCCGGTGTCCCCATTCCGGGCGTGGCCCCGGCGATGAACAGGTTCGCCCCGGTATCGTCGATGCAAATGGTGCTCTGGTAACCCAGGCCAGTGTTCCAGATGGACTGCGACGGACGTTGGTAGGGCTCGGCCCCGGCCAGCTCGACAATCGACCACTTGTGGACCGACGAGGGAATCACACCAGCGGTGTCCCTGGTCAGCGCGTAGAAGTAGCTGCCGTCCGTGCAGACATCCCACGCCTGCCCGTACGTGACCGTGTCGATGTAACCCCATCCGACAATCCTGGTCGTGGACGCCTGCACCACCACGATGCCGGAAAAACCGTTGGTCAGGGGCCCCGCACCCGGCGGCACGGTCAAGGCAACCGCGAACAGGTCCCCGTTGGGAGACGACTGGATGCCCCGGATCGTGGCCTGCATGGTACACAGATCCTGGAACCAGTACTGGTCGGCCAAACCCACGTCGGCGGTGTGGTCGCTGCTATCCTGCCAAAACTGGGCCACGTTGTTGTAGGACGCGGCCAACACGTACGGTTCGTCGGGCCACGTGGCAAACAACTTCGTCCATTCGTAGTCCTTGCCGTTCATCACCCGGAGGTCGGCGGTCCTGTCCGCTTCGTTCAGATACTCCGGAAGTGCCGTGCCTCCTCCGGACGCGCACGCTGCCTGAACGATCGTCCCTATCCAGCCGAACTGCGTGCTGCTCACCGTGTTGGGACACGACATGTAGACGTCGATGATGTTCTTCAGGGTGTTGTCCTGCACCTCGCAGTGCTCGTCCATCAGCAGACGCGCATTCGACTCGATTCCCCAGGCGTGGCCTGCGTTGGTCAAACCAACAGGCTGCTCGAAGATCGAATCCCCCCGCATGATGCACTGCCTGCCGAAGTAGAAGATCCCCTGAGTCACCTCGTAGTGGTCGTACACGCGGACGCAATCCAGGACCAGCGCGGTCTCCGGAAGATCGCCTTTTCCTTCGTTGCTCACGATGATGGCGGGGATATTCCCCTCCACACCCAAAACCTCGTTCGGAAGACGCCACTGGAGCCAGCGCATGCCGGGCACGTCTTGGAACAACACGTAGGAGGACCCGAACACCGGTCCGGCAGGCGGTGTCGCGTAGCACACGACCCGCGCGGTCTTGTCGGCCGTCGTGATGTACCCCTCGAACCACGCACGCCCCTGCATGTCGTAGGGAGCGACGCCGCCCATCGGGCTTACAGGGAACGCGCAAGGAGCCAGGCTGTCGTCCAGCACGATGGTCACGGGTCCGTCGATGTCCAAGAACGCCGCGTACAGCAGATCCCAATCCGCGTAGACGTTCCCTTCCGGCGAAGGCTCGCTGGGACGCCAGATCAGGGAAGCAGCTCCACCTCCCGCACAACCGGGAGGCACGATGGATCCGATCCAGCCAAACGCCTGAACGGGATCCACCGTGTTCGGACACGACGGGTAGATGTTGCCACTTCCGGTCACCACCCCGGTCTCGATCTCGCAATGCTCGTCCATGAACACGCCGGACGAAGCCCCCACGACAACCAGATGGGCAGACATCGGATCTGTCGGATCGTCGAAGAAGCTGTCACCGCGAAGCAGCACCCTCTCCCCGTACAACCAGGCCGACACACCAAACAGCGCCAGCGGATTCCGGTACACGCGGACGCAGTCCACCACGAGGGCGACGCTGGGGCCCTCCAGCGGGTCGAACTGGTCGAAGATCAAAGCAGGGCTAAGGACCTCCACCAGGGGCTGCACCTCCCACTGGAGCCACGCGACGCCTGCCGCCTGCACGAACAGCACATGACCGTCCAGCAAGGTGGTGCAGGTACACACCGGGCGCAGTGTGATATCGCTGCGGGGCTCGTGACCGATGAACCAGGCCCGTCCCTGCATGTCGTAACCGGTCGGAGCCTGG
>Ga0272441_10003643_pt1 | contig 29057 bp, 24 predicted proteins | sample SSMProp6N_FD_193582 | JGI IMG/M metagenome (GOLD analysis project Ga0272441, IMG submission 193582) | Marine sediment archaeal communities from Little Sippewissett salt marsh, Falmouth, MA, United States - SSM-Prop-6N | ecosystem: Environmental > Aquatic > Marine > Wetlands > Sediment ... | reverse complement strand
GACATCGGGGAAGACCGGCGTGTATTGGGTCTCGGCTCGAGACTCAAGGAACGAGAACAACTTGTCATCGGGCGCACAGTAGCCGTTCTTCGCTCCCATCTCGATCGCCATGTTCGATAGCACCATCCGCGACGCCACACTCATCGCACGGATCGCTTCGCCGGTGTACTCGACCGATTTGTACAGCGCGCCGTCGGCTCCGATCGAGCCGATAATCTTGAGAATCAAGTCCTTCGCGGTGATCGGATCTGCAAGCTTCCCGCTCACCACAATCTTGAAACTCGCCGGCGTCTTCAGCCAGATCTTCGACGTCGCGTACAGGACCGCCATCTCGGATCGTCCGATTCCGGCTGAGAATGCGCCGAACGCTCCGTACGTTGTCGTGTGCGAGTCGGATCCGAGAATCAGCCGTCCCGGAAGGGCGAATCCTTGCTCGGGTAGCACTTGATGACAAATCCCCACCCCCGCATCAAAGAATCGCTCAATCCCGTTTCGCGCAACGAACGCGCGAATCTCCTTGTGGTTCTGGGCGTACTTCTCCTGCGACGCAGGGACGGTGTGATCGAGGACGATCACGAATTTGTTGGGATCCTTGACCTTGGCAACTCCGATCTTGGCGAACGTCTTGGCGATCGCCGCGGTGTTGTCATGTGATAGGCAGACATCGGGCTCGATCTCGACGATCTGCCCCACGTCGACGCGATCGAGATCCGCCTTCTTCGACAGAACCTTCTGCGCGAACGTCATTCCCATGTGAGTCACCCCTCTATCGGGTCGAAATTCATGAAATCGGCGAAGTGACAGATGATCGACTCGGGAATCCGTTTGAACGGATCCCCTTCCTTGGAGTGCGTACCGATGATGTGCTGAACCTCTGCCGGCAGGCCGTGCGCATCGGCCAGTGCGACACCCGAGAACGCATGGCGCACGAGTTTCCCATCGGCGCTCTTTCCGAACACTCCGTTAGCTTCTTCCATCTCCACGAGCTTCCCAACATCGTGAAGCAGCGCACCTGCGAGCAGGATGTCCTTGTTCAGCTTCAGATCGACACCACCGTAGATCTCGTCAAACGTGTCGGCTACTGCGGCGCAGATCCTTGTGACACTGCGCACATGCTGAGCGAAGCTGGCCGAGACCTTCTTCGCCAGGGTGAACGGCATCCGCGCGACGTCTTGAGGTGTCCATCCGCCACGTTCGAGTCCGGTGATCCAGGTGTCCACGACCTTCTCTCGTAGTGAGGAGTCCTCGATCCATTCGATTTCGGGCAGGATTTCGATCAGTTCGGTTCTCACGTCCATCCCTCCACCTTTCGTACGACATCGATGATGGTTCCGTCCCGCCACTCGATTGCGGCGATGATCTCATCGCCGAACACCGGGCGAGCAATCGGTTGAACCAGTCTCTCCGCCTCAGCCTTGATCTCCTCCAGCGGACGAACCGGAAGCCCGGCCGCCGTCAGCCGCTCCTTTAGATCGTCCCGCCGCGGATTCACGGCGAGCCCTCGCTCGGTAACGATCACGTCGATGACCTCGCCAGGCGTTGTGACCGTCGTCACGCAATCGACGATCACTGGAATCCGCCCGCGCAACGTCGGCACGGTAATCATGGTCATCGAAGCCCCGGCAGCCACCTCCTGGTGCCCACCGATTCCATGCAGCAACTGACCATCGGAATGCGTATTCACATTCACGTTGAAGTCGAGATCCACTTCCGTGGCTCCCAGAAACGCCGCGTCGAGCTTGTGCGTCGCGCATCCACACGAATCCACGTTCGCGTACAACCCAGGATCGATCAGCACGTGGCCTGCATCCTCGCGCAGTGATTCGATTGCATCGAGGTCGAACGCCTGTCCGTCGAGAATGGTTCGGATCAAGCCGCGATGCAGCAGTTCGACGAGAAGCTTCGTACCGCCGCCCATGCCGAACGATCCGACAATCCCCGCACGCTCCATCGCGTCGCCAAGGTATTTGGTCACTGCAAGCGAAATTCCGCCGGCACCACCTTGGAAGCTGAATCCGTCGACGAAGTACGGTGACGCCACCACTGCATCGGCGGTCAATCGAGCGATCCGCAGCCGCGTCGGCGACTTGGTCAGTTGCAGCGTCCCCGAGACGATGCTCTCCGGATCGCCGATCTCGTCGACTTCCACCACGTAGTCGGTCCAGCCTTGCTGAATCTCCATTGGATGTACCGGATACGGCGCAAGATCGTTGGTGATCACCACGGTCTTGCGCGCGTACTGCGCGTCGACGGCGGAGAAGCTGATCGAGCCACACGGCGTCTTGCCCCGCATGCCCGTCGCATTCCCATAGGCATCGGCTTGCGGCGCCGCCACGAACGCGACATCGATTGCAACATCGCCCGCTTCCACCGCACGCCACCGGCCGCCATGCGACCGAAGAACCGCCGGCTCTGCCAGCTTCCCTCCTTGGCTGACGAACGCCCCGACCGGTCCGTTCATCGACCCTTCGATCCGCGACACGACACCCGACTCGATGTGATCGATCACCGGCTTGTGTACCGGAAACAGTGCCGTTGGGTACAGCCGCAGGTCTTTGATTCCTCGTCGCGCACAGGCATCGAGCACCTGGTTGACCACGCGGTCGCCGTCACGGAAGCAGTGGTGAAACGAGATCGTCATACCGTCGGAGAGTTCGGTCGCCTCGATTGCTTCTTCGATGGATGCAAGGAGTTTGCTGTCGCGTTCATAGACCCACTTCTGAGGTCTTGCCGCTTTCGATCCTCGGTTCGGCGTTGCCGAAGCTCCTGCAAACGGACGGACAGCTCGACTCCCGATCGTCTCGGGGATATCTCTCCCGGCCGCGTTATGCATCCCGATCCCCTCCTTTCGTCAGCTTCTCGGCATGCCGCATCACGCGTCGAGCCCGCTCGAGAACCGGTTTGTCAATCATTTTGCCATTGAGGGCCACCGCACCGAGCCCCTGCAATTCGGCTTCCCGGGCCGCAGCAACGATCGCTCTGGCCTGCTCCATCTCCTGCTCGGAAGGTGTGAATGCATGATGGATCGGATCGATCTGCCGCGGGTTGATCGCGCCCTTCCCATCGAATCCAAGCGCTCTCGCACGCTGCGCTTCTTCAGCCAGCCCTTCCATGTCGGCAAGATCGGCGTAGACTGTATCGGACGACTGGACGCCGGCCGCCGCCGCGGCCGCGACGATTCTTCCTCTCGCGAACAACAATGATTCACTCGTCCGCAACGCGCCTAGATCTCGCGTGTAGTCCTCTGCGCCAAACGCAACGATTGCAACCCTCGGATCGGCGGCAGCAACCTCGTCCGCATGGAGAACACCGCGTGCCGTCTCGATAATCGGCATGATCCATGTGGAACCGACCCCAAGACCGAACTCGTCCTCCAACCGAGCCAGTTCCTCGGCCAACTTCGCGACATCGGCCGCCGAATCTGCCTTTGGAAGGCAGATTCCGTGCGGGCGACCTCGCAGGACTTCCGCAACATCTTCCAGACCCCCACAATCCAACGGATTGATCCGGACCCACGTCTCCTCGGCAAACGGCACCGCCGCAAGGAGGTGTTTGACAAGAATGCGTGCGGCCGGCTTCTCTTCGGCCGGCACAGAGTCTTCGAGGTCAAGCAACACGCAGTCCGCTCCGTGGATCTCAATCCCGGCCAACAACCTGGGGTTGTTCCCTGGCGCATACAGCCGGCTGCGCCGCGGCCGATCCCGCTCCGTACCTTTCCGCTGCACAGGTGGTGAAATCGGCGGCTTCTCCGGAAGTACACCGCGCACCGCCGCTTCGATCCTCGCGACAAGAACGTAGTCAAGCGCGCCGCTGTCGGTTACAGCAATCGAGATGTCGCTGGCATCGAGCTTCGACAGCGTCTCATCGATCACCGCACGAAGCCCACGCTCCAACAGTTGCTTGCTTCTCGCCGCGAGGTCCGTTTTCGGACCGCCGTCGTTGTCGACGACGACCAGACAGTCCCCCTTCGCTTCCGCGCCACAACGGGTTTCCATCGTTCCTCCTTGACCTTCCGGTCAACTACGACATCAGAAGCGCCATCACGGCCTTCTGCGCGTGAAGACGGTTCTCGGCTTGGTCGAAGATGGCACTTCCTCCGCTACGCGATGCAGCATACGTGATTTCCTCATCGTAGTGTGCCGGCAAGCAGTGGAGGATGATCGCGTCGCGCTTCGCGACCGTCAGCAGCTTCTCGTCAATTGTGAACCCCTCGAATGCGTTCTGTTTCGAGTCCGCATCGCTCTCCTGCCCCATACTGACCCAGACATCCGTGTACAGCACATCGGCCCCGGATGCAGCTTCGTTTGGGTCGTTGAATATCTCGACGCTCGCGCCCAGCTTCCTGGCCGCCTCGACAATCGTCGGATTCGGCTCGTACCCCTTGGGACACGCCATTCGGAATGCCATGCCGACCTTAGCACAACCATGGATCAGCGAATGCGCAACGTTGTTGCCGTCGCCAATGAACGTTAGCGTGAGGCCGTCAAACGAACGCTTCTTCTCCCACACCGTGAGCAGATCGGCTAGTCCCTGGCATGGATGGTACATGTCACACAACCCGTTGATGACCGGAACCGAGGCGTGCTCTGCCAGCCCAGCAATTGTCTCGTGCTCGAACACCCGTGCCATGATCCCATCAACATACCGAGACAGGTTGAGTGCGATATCTTCCGTTGTTTCACGTTGCCCAAGCTTGATGTCGCTCGGACCAAGGTAGATCGCGTGCCCCCCCAGCTGAGACATCCCCGTCTCGAACGACACCCGCGTTCGCAGCGATGGCTTCTGGAAGATCATCCCCAGCGTCTTGCCCGCAAGCATGTCATGCCGGACACCTGCTCTCATTTCGAGCTTCAGTGCCCTTGCCGTTTCGAGGATTTCCCACACATCCTCGCTCGAGAGTGCTCCTAGCGATACCAAATTGGACGGATTCATCCAGTCGTCCTCCTTCTTGCGCCCGGCCGGGCATCAACCCCACCGATGACCGCCAGGAAAGTAGCAGAAAGCTTCCACCCAATAGCCCTTTCCCGCAAGTCCTTCTTGCTCACCGCCGTTTCCCGATCGGCAACTGCTTGAGATCGGCCGCCTAGCCTTGTCCGCCCAGGCTTCCAGGCAGATCACCCCATAAGGAGGAATCTGTTCATAGGTATTGAACATCAGTTGTCGCATCGCGCAGTTCATGGTAGAATCGAACTGCTCTCCACTAGGGCACGTTGCAGCAGAAGTTGGGTGTGGAGTTGGAAGACGCCTCATCCTGCGCGAATTCGGATAGGGGTTTCTGTCCTTCAGCTCCATCGAAAGTAGATGTTCCGAACCAAGTCGGAGGTGAACTAGTGCGTAAGTTGCTGCTTGTCCTCACGGTTCTGCTGATTGGAATTGGTTTGTCCGCAGTTGCAGATGTCCCGTATCCCGAGACACTGCGCATTGGTGGTATTTCGGAGGCGGTTACGCTTGATCCGGTAAACGCCTATGACACGTCGAGTGGTCAGCAGCTCCGCCAGATGTATGACGGTCTGCTTCGCTACGCAGACAGTAGCATCACGGAGTACGTGCCGAACCTGGCCACTCTCGTTCCGAGCTATAACAATGGTTTGGTCGTTGATGGCTCTGACGTTGACGGCGATTTCACGCTCGTCACATTCACGCTTCGCCAGGGCGTCACGTTCCACAACGGCAACACGCTGGATCCCACGGACGTGGAGTACACGTTCGAGCGCGGCCTCGTTGCAGATCCGGCAGGCGGCCCGCAGTGGATGGCGTTCAACGTCTTCTTTGGCGTGAACTTCAACTCGCTCTCTGATCTGGTCGATGCATATGGCCAGGAAGGCGCGATGAAGAAGATCCAGGAAGCCGTGGAAGTCGACGGAATCAACATTGTCTTCAAGCTCTATGGTCCGTTCGGTCTGCTGTATCCCAGCTTGCTGAACAACAACACCTATTGGGGCTACATCGTCGACAAAGAGTACAGCATCGAACAGGGTTGCTGGCCGCAGGACTACACCACCGAGCTCGGGCTTGCCCAGGAAGAGGGCGGCTACAAGATGGGCCCGGAGGGTGCAGCTTCCCCGATGTACGATGCGCCAAATGGAACCGGACCCTACATGCTCCAAGAGTGGATTCCGGTCCAAGAACTCAGCCTTGAGAAGTACGACGGCTACTGGGGCGGCTGGGAAGGTAACCACGTTGATTACATGATCACGTTCAACATCTCCGAGTGGAGCACGCGCCGGACGATGTTTGAAGCCGGAGATCTTGATGTCAACTACGTGCCTCGCCAGTACAAGGACCAGATTTCTGGAACCCCTGGCCTCCGGACGATCTACAACTACGCCTCCACATGCAACAGTGGCGTTATGTTGATCACTGACGTCAACCCCGAGAGCCAGTTCATTCACAGTGGACAGCTTGACGGCCAAGGCGTGCCGCCGGACTTCATGGACGATGTAGATGTCCGCAAGGCGTTCAACTACTGCTTTGACCCGGTGATGTACGCTGAGCAGATCTATCTTGGCGAAGCCATCCCTTCCTACAGCCAGCTGCCGATCGTCTTCGGCGACTACGTCTACCAGGAAGAGTACATGTACTACCTTGACCTGGAGAAGGCGGAAGAGCATTTCCGCGCCGCCTACGACGGTCAGCTGTGGGACACCGGATTCAAGCTCACGCTTGAATACAACATTGGTAACGACATGCGGCGGGTCTCGATGGAGATCCTTGAGGCGAACATCGAGTCGTTGAACCCGAAGTTCGATCTCGACGTCATCGGCCTCGAGTGGGCAAGCCATCTTCCTGCCTATCAGTCCAGCCAGATGATGGTCTACCGCAGCGGATGGTGCGCGGACTACCTTGATCCGTACAACTTCATCCAGCCCTACTACCACTCTCAGGGCAACTTCATGAACGTCCAAGGTTTCGGCGACCCGGCGATCGATGCGAAGATCTCGCTCATCGCGTCGGAGTCCGATCCTGTGAAGAAGCAGGCACTGTGTCACGAAGTCCAGCTGTGGGCACTTGAAGGCGCCTACACGATTCCGATGGTCGATGCAACCGGTCGATCGTGGGAGCGGACCTGGGTGCAGAACCGCACCTTCGGTGGCATGGACGGTGGCTCGGGTAACTTCGAGTGCTACCGCGTCTGGAAGGCCGAAGAGGGCCCCGGATTCGCCGTCGACAACATCCTCTTCCCGACCATGGAAGTAGAGGAGTGGTAGAAGTCAGGAAAAACGTAGCCTAGTAGTCCTTCGGGACGAACCGCGAACATCAGGAGGAGGGGAGGTCCCCTCCCCTCCTCATTTCTTACGCTGCCTTCTTGACAGCCAATTTGCGCAGGATAATCACCTGCACAAGGAGAGGGGATAGACGTGACAACGTATGTCTTGCGCCGTTTGCTCATGTTACCGCTCGTCCTCATCGGCGTGACCCTCCTGATTTTCTCTCTGTTGCAGTTGCTTAGCCCGTTTTCGCGGCTCGCAATGTTCGTCACCGATCCGAATCAATTGAAACAAGGACCGGAACAGCTCCAGGAGATGGTCGAGGCGCTCGGACTGGATGATCCCGTGTGGGTGCAGTACGGCCGCTGGCTAAATCAGGTGCTTCACGGCGATCTGGGGTGGTCGGAATCAGGCCGCCAATCCGTTGTGGGAGCTCTCTTGTCCCGACTTCCTGGGACGGTAGAGCTGGCGTTGTTCGCCGTGATTCCCGTGATATTCGGGGGGATCTGGCTGGGGAAGCTCACTGCGGTGCATCAGGACAAACCACTTGATCACGTCGGTCGTGTTGTTGCGATTGTCGGGTGGTCGTTTCCAACGTTTGTCCTTGGATTGCTCGCGCTATTCGTCTTCTACGGGATCCTGCGGTGGTTCCCGCCAGGACGACTTAGCATCGCTGCGGGGAGAATCGTCAACTCCGATGCGTTCACCGTCTACACAGGACTTCATACGATTGATGCCATCCTCAACGGAAACTGGACCGTGCTCAGCGATGCGCTTCGTCACCTCATCATGCCGGTGATCACACTCGCCTACTTGAGCTGGGCGCTGATCATGCGCGTCATGCGCTCCAGCATGCTCGAGGCGATGCGGCAGGACTATGTCACTACAGCTCGCGCGAAGGGATTGACCGAGCGTGTTGTCGTCAACAAACACGCCAGACGCAATGCGCTGCTTCCGGTCACAACCATCGCGGGCACGATGTTTGCTGGACTGATGGGCGGTGTCGTGATTACGGAGACTGTCTTCAACCGTCCTGGTCTTGGACGGTTTGCAGCCTCCGCAGCCACGCAGTTGGACATGCCTTCCGTCCTAGGATTCGCGTTGTTCAACGGCATTCTGTTCGTGTTGATGAACCTTGTCGTCGACCTTCTCTACGCGTACTTCGATCCGCGCGTCCGATTGGAGTAGTGACCCACAGCCATGATTAAAATTCTTAAGAAACTGTTGACGCGACCGCTTTCGGTTGCTGGTTTTGTCCTTCTGTTCGCGTTCATTGTGATCGCGGTCATCGCCCCTTGGATTGCGCCGCCACCACGTGCACACGAGCCATACCGGATCCCGCGAGATGGCTACTGGGCAGAGCCACGGCCGCCGAGCGCCGAGCATCCGCTGGGCACCGCAGAAGGACAGTACGACATCTTCTATGGCGTCGTCTGGGGGACTCGGACCGCATTCCGGGTCGGGATTATCGTCACCTTGTCCGGCTGTCTGATCGGGATGATCTTCGGCTCGGTTGCCGCCTACTACGGTGGGATCATCGATGAGATTCTCATGCGAATTGTGGATATCTTCTACACGCTTCCGTTCCTCGTCGCTGCAATGGTAGTCACCGTTGTGCTGGGCCGTAGCTTAGGGAACTCGATGATCGCGCTGGTCTGTTTCACATGGATGGGATACGCACGTGTTCTGCGAAGCGAGATTCTGCGGATCAAAGAGCTTGACTACGCATCTGCAGCTCGATCGATCGGAGCCAGCAATCTCCGCATCCTACTGCGACATATCATCCCGAACGCGATGTATCCGATCTTTGTCATGGTCTCGATGAACATCGGATCGATGGTTATCGCCGTTTCGACACTGAGCTTCCTCGGTCTTGGGGCCGAAGTCGGATTCGCAGACTGGGGACAGATGATCAGTCTTGCACGCAACTGGATGCTCGGAAGCGCAGGGAACGCGGGCGCCTATTGGTTCACGGTGATCTGCCCGGGACTCCCAATCGTCCTGTTCGTGCTCGCATGGAACTTGGTCGGAGACGCGCTTCGTGATGTTCTCGACCCACGAATGCGAGGAGCCCGCTAGGGGCAAATCAAGGAAAGGCTCTTCAGGAGCAATGGCTTGGTTCTATCGTAGAGCAAGAGTCGGTGCAAGCGGCGGCAATCGCCTTCCGCTTGCACCGCTTTGTTGAAGGGGTTTCCATACGTGATTAGCTACATACTACGCCGCTTGCTGTTTCTCCCCATCGTCATTGCGGGGGTATCGATCCTCATCTTCTCTCTGATGCAGCTGATGAGCCCGTTCTCCCGGTTGGCTGTGTACGTCACCGATCCCGACCAGCTCAAACAAGGCCCGGAACAACTACAGGAGATGGTCGAGGCGTTGGGGCTCGATGATCCCGCTTGGATTCAGTATGGTCGGTGGATGGGAGAGGTGTTTCATGGCAATTTCGGATGGTCCGAATCCGCCCGTCGACCTGTGCTCGATGCAATATTCCACCTTTTCCCTGCGTCGGCTGAACTCAGCCTGTACGCCGCATTCCCGGTGATTTTTCTCGGGATTTGGCTCGGAAAGATCTCCGCCGTTCATCAAGACAAGTTCATCGATCATGCCACACGCGTCACCGCGATCGTCGGATGGTCGTTCCCCACATTCGTCTTCGGCATTCTCATGCTCATGATCTTCTACGGGTTGTTGGGCTGGTTCCCTGCAGGACGACTGAGCATCGCTGCGTCCCGCATCGTGCGTTCCGATGCGTTTACCGTCTACACCGGCATGCATACGATCGATGCGATTCTCAACGGCAACCTCACCGTCCTCGGTGACGCACTTCGGCACCTGGTGATGCCGGTGATCACCCTTGCCTACGTTAGCTGGGCGATGATCCTGCGATTGATGCGTTCGAGCATGCTGGAAACGCTTCGGCAGGACTACATTGTCACAGCGCGCTCGAAAGGGCTGAAGGAACGCGACGTTGTGAACAAGCACGCACAGCGCAACGCTTTGCTGCCCGTGACGACTGTCGCCGGCCTGATGGTCGCCGGTCTTCTCAACGGCGTCGTGGTCACCGAGACGATCTTCAACTTCCGGGGACTCGGACAGTTTGCCGCCTCGTCAGCGGTTCAACTCGACATGCCAAGCATTCTTGGATTCTCACTCTTCAACGGCGTACTGCTTGTTCTCACCAATCTCGTGGTCGATGTTCTGTACGCGTCGTTTGATCCGAGGGTCAGGCTGGAATAGGCGTACATCGACGACAGGCCATCTCGCCCAGTCGCCCTGATCTGTGATCTGGTGATGCGTCACCAGGGTAAACACGATCTTCCAAGCCACGACGGGGCTCCGGTAGCACTACCGTTCGTGTGGACGCGCTTCTGACCCGCGAGAACGGACACGGATCGAGTAGATTCCGAGCCGATTCGCGCCCAGGATATCCGTCATGCGGCGATCTCCGATCATCACAGTATCGTTGGGGGTCCCGTCCAGCATGGCCAGGAGTCTGAGGAACCCACCCCGCGCCGGCTTGCCTGCCGCATGAACAACTGGAAAGCGCTCCCTCAGTGCATGAACTGCTGGAACATCAGAGTTGCGCCTTCGATTGGTCAAGATGCCTACTGCAAAGCCTTGCTCCGCCAATGACGACAGGAACTCGACGATCCGATCGGGAAGCCGCTCTGCCCCATGCCGTCCGAGCGTGTTGTCCAGATCGAACAGCAGTGTACGCTTCCCCTCCGCGAGGAGGCGCTCGTAGTCAATCGTGAAGATCGTTGCTGCCGTTTCAGACGGTCGAAGCAGTCCCATCTGCGGCCTCCTCACACACCAACGATCCAACCTTCGCAACCTCTCGAAACCGCGCCACGATCTCCAGGAATTCGTCCTCCATACCCCGAGAGACGAACACCTTGTACTGCGCTTCTCCACCGGACAGCCGGTACTCACGCCGCACCGAGGCCATCCCGTCGTACGCGCTAATGATCGCATCGAAGAAGTGGACATCCTCCTCCGTCAGGCCGATCCAATACACCAAGGCATCGATCATCGGTCTGTTCCTCGTTCGATCCGGTCGAGTGCTTTCCGAAGTGCCAGTTCCGCATCAAAGCCGTCTTTCCACGCCTGTTTGATTGCGGCCAGAATCCGTACGCCGGCCCGTTCCTCCGGCTCAAGACTTGAGTCGCTCTCATCGACTGTTTCCATCCTGCCAAGCTTCGCCATCGCATGGACAGTCTTGCGTGCACGAACAAGGATCGGAAGTCTTGTAGTCTTCGGCTTTTCCCCGCACTTGATCTCCTCCCAGCGTCGTTTGATCGCGGGAAGGTCGTTCGGCGCATCGCCGAACACGTGCGGATGTCGACGCGTCAGTTTGCAGGAGAGTCCCTCGATCACTTCCTCAACCGAGAAGTCACCCTGTTCGGAGGCAATCTGACTGTGAAGGAGAACCTGCAGCAAGACGTCTCCCAACTCGTCCGCAAGCGCCTTCGGATCCTCGCCCTCCATCGCTGCAATCGCCTCGTACGCTTCTTCTAGCATGTACGGACGAAGAGAGAGATGATCCTGTACGCGATCCCACGGGCATCCGCTCGCGGGATCGCGCAATCGTGCAACCAACTCCACGAGATCGAAGAACGATCTACTCCGCATCCGAGGCCGGCTCAGAATTGTCGGGAGCCGTGTCGATATCTTCCGAAGCCCCCTCGGCGTTTTCCGCAGCCTCGCTTGCATCGTCCGTGGCTTCAGTTTCGGGAGCCACCTCAACCTGCGGTTCCTCGACCCCAGCCTCAATCAGCATCGCAAGAACCTCCGAAGCTCGGAAGACCGGATCATCGTTCCGCACAAGCTCCAGCTGCTCAACGGCCTTCTCGACCCGTCCCTGGTCGAGGTAGATCCTGGCCAGATTGATCCTCGCATCCAGCCCGACTGGCAAAAGCGGCCGTCCCGTCCCGACCTCGGCTTCAACCGCGACCAGCAGTTCATCGTAGATGCGCACCTTGTCAGACTCGTACTCGGCATGCGCCAGACCACGCTGAAGGTATTCGATCGCGTTCATCGGCTCGTTTCGCCATCGGTACGCTTCCGCGATCCCGACGTACGCCTCGATCGAATCGGGATTCGCCTCGAGCACCAGCGCATACTCGCGCGTCGCAGCAGTCCACTTGTATTGCCCGGCAAAGGCCTGAGCCAGCTTAAGGCGCATCGAGGCATCTTCCGGAGCGAACTCGAGAATCCGCCGGGCAATGGCCTCCTGCTCCCGATCGTCCAGCGATCGCGCGTGCGCCGAGTAGAGGTTCTCAAGCGCTTCCGAGATCTCGTCGCGCAGGATCAACACCTCGGCAATACCCGTGTACGCTTCCACACGATACGGAGACTGGATCATCACCCGTCGGAACTCATCCTCTGCATCATCGAGCCGCCCGACCAACAGGTACACCTGTCCCAATTCCACGTTGAGATCGAGCGAGCCTCCTCGCTGCAGGCCATCCTCAAACCGGTCGACAGCCGTCTCGGCATACGTCTCAATGTCTCGCGCCAGTTCTTCCAGCCGCGCATCCTGTTCGGTCGTCCTCACCTCGAGCGCAAGTAGCTCATCGCGTTCCGCGACCGCTTCTTCCAGCCGCGCATGCGCGACTTCACCCTCAGCAATCCGCATCTTCAGGTTGTTGGGATCGATCTGCTCGATCTTGCGGAGCATCTCCTCCGCTTCGCCAACATACCCAACCGCCAGATACGCCGTGACCAGCTTGGTCATGATCGTGACATCATTGGGGCGAATCTCCAGAGCCTCTTCGTATCGTTGCGCCGCCTGCACGGCGGCTCCTTGCTGCAACGCAAGATCTCCCGAAGCGATGTATGCCGGCACGTAGTCAGGGGTCTTGTAGATAACCTCTCTCAGCTGATCCTCCGCTCCGAGCAGATCTCCACGTTCCATCAGCAGCTTGCCCAGCAAGTACCGCGCCGATGCGCTGTCCGGGTCAAGCGTCAGCACACGCGTCACGAACTTCTCATCTGCGTCAACCTCTTCCAGCGCCTGCATGTACTGCTCGAGCGCCGCGTCTTCGTACGCTTCTTGCTGCTGAAGTAGTTCGTCGATCTGCGCCTGCTGCTCCTCGGTGGGCTCCTCGACATCCAGTAGCGGCGCACGCTCGCCTGCCGTTTCCACGGCCAACGCCTCGTCAATCCGACCGATGTAGTACGGTAGATACGGATCGTTGACATCGCCGCTGCCTTGAAGCCTCGTGAACTCGGCCAATCCGGCCTTGAGATCCTCCTGCTGCAACATGTATGCCTTCACCAGCGGGAAGCCGATCTCGATATCGCTCGATTCGCGCAACGTGCTGTACCAGTCGTCGAAACGCGCCGCTTCTTCATCGACGATGTAGTCGCTACGCACCGACTCCTCCACCTCATCCAACGTCGGCGTATGGGGCTCGCGATGATCGGTCAGCTTGATGATGTGATATCCGAACTGCGTCTTCACTGGCGCAGAGATCTCGCCGATTCCCAGGGCGAACACTGCATCCTCAAACTCGGTCACCATCTGTCCGCGCCCAAACCAGTCCAGATCTCCTCCACTGTCTCTGTTCGACTCATCCTCGGAATACTGGCTGGCCAGCTCCGCGAAGTCTGCGCCCGCGACCAGCTGCTCTCGGATGTTCAGCGCCGTATCCTCATCGGCCACGAGAATGTGCGAGGCCCGAACCTGCTCAGGCACGTCGTAGCGAGCGATGTTCGCCTCGAAGTAGCTGAACAGCTCGTCCTCGGTCGGCTCCACAACGCCGATGATCGCGATGCGAAGCGCCTCGTTCCGCAGCTGCGTCTCGACCTCGGCTCGGAGCGTCTGCTGGAATTCGGCAAGCGTCTTGCCCTGTCCTAGCAGGTAGTTTTTCAACGTCTCTTCGTCGATGCCGTTTCTCTCGAGCAGATTGCGGTATTCGGATGCGTACACGGCGTCAATCTGCTGGCGATCGACACGGATCCTTCGCTCCTCTGCTGCTTGGTCGTAGAGGGTCTGCCGAACAAGGCTCTCCACCGCGTTTGTCTGGAATTGCAGCATCGTCAGGGCTCCAGCCGCCCCCGCAAACAGCTCACTTGCATCCTGGCCGGTCTGCTGATAGTACGCGTAGTACTGATTCGCCAGGTTGTTGAGCGCACTAGCAGCCGCTTCTCTCGCGATCTCCGTGCCGTTTACCTTGGCCGCGTAGGTCGGCCCAGTATTGGACGTACCGCTACGTCCGAAGATGCCCGCTTGATTGAGCGAGACAAGCCCCACCCCTCCCACGAAGAACGAAAGGACAACAATCCAGATGATCTTCTTCTGATGACGTTTCAGGAATCCGGGCATCGCAGTCAGTCACTCCCTTGCACACGAGTTGGGTTTCCGGCGAATGGTACCGTCCCACCTGGAGACGGACAAGCCGTTTGATCTCGGTTTCAGAACTCCAACAGGGTCTCATGGATCCCTGTTTCCGCTCCGTGAATCCCGTGTCGGGTCCTCACGGAGAAATGGATCGCTGTCTTCTCTTGATCCCCCTCTGCGACTCGAATGCTCTTGAAGCTCGGCACGCAGTATAGATCGACTCCACTGGCCGCCAGATATCCACGAGCAATCGCTATCGCCTTCACCGCCTGGTTAACCGCCCGAGGTCCAATCCCTTGGATCTCGGCTATCCCATTCTCGCGAACGGAGTTGGCAATCGCCCCGGCTGTCGCGCCGGGACTCGAACTCGATGACGCTCTTAGCATCTGCATTGCCGCTCCGCCCCCTTACTTCGCGCTCTCGGTAAACTGGGTCTGCCGAATCACGTTGACCTTGATCTCTCCCGGGTAGCTCAGCTCTTCTTCGATCGCCCGGGCGATATCGTACGCCAGCTTCGCTGATACATCGTCGTTCGCGCGGTCGGGATGCACCATAACTCGAACCTCTCTGCCCGCCTGAAGTGCAAACGCCTCTTGCACCGACGGGAACGATCGGCAGAGATCCTCCAGATCGTGAAGCCGCTGCACATAGCGCTCATACGTCTCCTGACGTGCCCCGGGTCTCGCTGCAGACAACGTATCTGCGGCCTGGATCAACACATCGAGTATGCCACTTGGCTCCACATCTTCATGATGTGCCGCGATCGCTTGCACAACGGCTCGTCCTTCACCGTACCGCCGCGCCAAATCCGCGCTGATCAGCGCATGCGGACCTTCCACCTCGTGGTCGACCGCCTTGCCGATATCGTGCAGCAATCCGGCTCGTACGGCTTGATGCGCGTCCACACCGATCTCATCGGCCAACACCTTCGCAATCCCGCTGACCTCGATCGAGTGGGTGAGCTGGTTCTGGCCGTAACTCGTACGGTACCGAAGCCTCCCGAGAAGCGACGCAAGCTCAGGGTGAAGCTCGATGCCAAGGTCGAAGGCCGCTTTCTTGCCCTCCTCCTTGATTCTCTCGGCTAACCTTGCCTGCGCTCGCTGCACCTTCTCCTCGATCTGAGCTGGATGAATTCTTCCATCCTCGATCAGCCGCATCAGCGCCAGTCTCGCAACCTCTCTTCTCAGCGGATGGAAACACGACAGCACGACCATCTCGGGGGTGTCATCGACAAGAAGCTCAACGCCCGTTAGCGCCTCGAATGTCTTGATGTTCCTCCCCTCGCGTCCAATGATCCGCCCCTTGAATTCCTCCGAAGGAAGCGGCACGGAGCTCACCGTGTTCTCCTCGACGTACTCCGAAGCATACCGCTGCACGGCTGTAGCAATGACCCTGGCCGCTCGCTGCTCGGCATCCTCCTTGGCACGACGTTCAACCTCTTCGATCTTCCGTGAGAAGAAGCGCTCCGACTCCGTCTCGACGACCTTCATCAGGTGGTCCTGCGCCTCTTTCCTTGTCCAGCCGGCCATACGCTCCATCTGCGCCTTGCCGTCTTCGAGGAGTTTGGCGCCTTCCTGCTTCAGCTTGACAAGCTCTTCCTCATCTTTGCGAAGCGAGTCCTCGATCTTCTCCAGATACGTTGACTTCTTGCTCAGGCGATCCTCGCGTCGCAAGATCCGCTCCTCCGACCGAGCGGCCTCTTCCTCGCGGCGCTTCATCCTCTCTTCAACTTCCTCACGGAGCTCCTGGATCTCCTGTCGCGCCTCGAGAAGTCGTTCTTTCTTGGTTTGCTCCGCTTCCTCGCGGGCCGCCTCGAGGAGATCCTCCTCCTTGCGTCTCCGCGGGATGCTCCCAACGAGAAAACCAATCGCAATCGCAGCGATCAGGCTCATTCCCCAACCAATGTATTCGATCACTGCTCTTCACTCCCCTTCAGAAAGCTATCCCACTGCGCATTATACCCGCTTGCCACCTTCGACACGGAGAGCCGCCGGCAAGAACAGGAGACTGAATAGAAGCGCAAAACCGATTCCTAGCAATGCCGAAGCACCAAGCACCCTAAGACCCGGCGTTCGTGCCATAAGCAGGCTCCCGAAGACGAGCATCGTCGTGAACGACGTCACGATCACCGCGATCGCCGTTGTCCCGACGCCTCGTTCGATCGCACCGTCCGGCTTCTCGCGCCGCTCCTCGATCGTCCGGTGAAGGATGTGGATTCCGTTGTCGACACCGATGCCGATCAGCAGCGGAGAGATCGTGATACTGAGGAAATTGAAGTCCATTGACAGCAGACGCATTCCTCCTAGCATCCAGATGTAGCCGAGTACGAGCGGCGCTCCGGCAATGATCGCTCGGACCCAACCGCCCAGACTGGCGCGCAGCAGGATCACGATCAGCACGGCCGCGATCATGGTCGACAGGTAGAAGTCGCGCTTCATGTACCCCTCAAGTTTCTGGATCACCATCGGCATCCCGAAGTAGTCATCCGAGAACGAATTGGCAAAGCGGTTGAACTCCTCCAGATTGTCCGCGTCGAAGATTCCTTGGCCCACGCGGACCCGGATGATGAAATCGCCTTCCGGTGTCAGGTACTGCGTCCGGATCCCTTCGGGATAGGCAAGAAGGATGTTCCGCAGAAGCGTCTCAACGGGCGGCAGGTCACGCAGCTGTTCAAGGTTTGCATCGAGGCTGACCAACGCGGATTGCAGCGCATGGATCTCCTCCCTCGTCTGATTCGCGTTGAGATTCGTAAGCGCATTCTGGATCGAACGAAGTTGCGACAACACCGCACTGCTTGCCAGCGCCGTATCTGCATAACCGTTCAGAGACGCTGCATACTGCAGCAGTCCGAACTGAGCAAGTAGGGTTCTGATCTCGACAAGCGCAGTCGATCTCTCCTCGAAGCTCGCCTCAAGCACCTCAAGTTGTCTCACGTACGCTTCGATGTCGAGGTTGTTGAGCACCTGCTGCTGCGTGGTCAGATCCACCGGCAGAAGGCTAGCCGCAGACTCGACCGCTTCGACGAGCGGATGGCTCGGCAAGCCGTTCGCAATCGCTCGAAGCTCCTGCTCAGTCGATGCAAAGAACGTGTAGAAGATTCCGATCCCCGCCGGGATGACCGAGATGCTGTCCAACGCCTCCTCCAACACGATCTGCGACTCCACCCGGGGCACAAGATCGCTGCTCGAGAAGACGAATGACGTCCGTGCGGCCTGGAACGTAACGAAAAAAGTGAGGACAAGCAGAATCACGAAGATCGCCCGCCCCCGCCCCGTCACATGACGGAACAGACCGGTCAGCCGCGCCGAGTAGGTCGAGATGTTCTCCTTGCGCCGGCCACGCAGCAGGAAATGCGATAGCGTGATCAGCGCCGGAAGCAACAGTAGCGTCGCCAAGAATGCGATCAGTACGCCAACACTCGTGATCGCGCCCATCTCGAAAAGCGCCCGTGATCGCGCCGTAAGAAGCCCCAGGAAGACAAGCGACGTCGTCAGCGCAGCGTAGAACGAGGCCTCGCCCTTGGATAGGACCGCGGCGTACAGCGCCCGGTTCAACGACTTGCCCTTGCCTCGTTCCTCGGAATAGCGCGAGATGATATGGATCGCGTAGTCGATCCCCAGCCCCAACACAAGCGCCGGAAGAAACGTCGTTACGAGGTTGAATCCACCCACAGCAAACCGGGCCCAGCAGACCGTGAGCACAACGCTGATCAACAGCGGAATGACCGCGACAATGCTGTAGAAAAACGATCCAAACGCAACCAGGAAGATCACGAAAACGCCGATCGCGGAGATGATCGTCGTCCGCAACATGTCGGCATTGATGACGGCGTTCGTCTGTGTGTTGAGCTGGTAGGCTCCTGTGACTCCCACCGTCACGCCAAGCGATTCCGGATCGGCTCGTGCAATCGCTGCGTTGGCTCGATCGGTGACAAGCGTCGAGTACTCCACCCCGCGATGCGACGGGTACCGTGGCTGTACCGTCATCAGCAAGCGGGTTCGGTCGTCGGAGAACAGTGCGGTCGGCGGCCGAGATTCGGACTCGGATGATGGTGCAAACAGCTCCGTCAACGATTCCACTGCGGCAGTCGCCGCAGGAAGCGACGGCAGTTCGTCGATCGTTTGGATCACGCCGGCATTCAGCGCGGTGAAGTCCGACAGCTGGTCCACGACAGCTCCCTGGGAGAGCATGCTCTCTCCGCTCAGACCACCGCCATACAGTGTCTCCGTGAACCCCCGGCTGATCTCGGCGTAGACCGTCCCCAACATCGTGTCCGGAAGCACCAGGTTGCTGCTTCCTCCCGCGATCATCCCTCGCGCCAGCTGGATGCTGTCTTCGATCTGCTCAAGCTCCGGCTGCGTGAGTTCGAACAGGTCGACGTACTGATCGGGAATGTCCGGAGAGAGGTCCTGCAAGTACTTGACTTCGACGAACTCCGGCTCCTTGCGCAGTTCCGCGGCAAGAACTTCAGCGGCGGCAAGCAGCTTCTCTTCCCGTTGATTCTCCGTTAATCCCTCATGCTCCGACAACCTAACGAGGAATGCCACGTAGCTGCTTTGCGCGAAATACTGCTCGTTTTCGCGATACGCATCGATCAACGGATCGTTGCGCGGCAGCAGGTCGAACAGCGCACTTCGAAGCGGGACGTCTCGGGCAAAATAGACACCGATCCCCGTCACCACAAGCACGCCAAACAGAACCCACCATGCGTAGTAGCGGCCAATGCGGAACACGCCGCCGAGAAGCCGCTCTTTCAGGGGTTTCATCGTCTCGAGCGAACCCTGATCACGCCTCTTCCTCAGATTCGGACGGGCTCGTCACGGAGATGTCATATCCAACCAGCTTCGCCGTCAGGCGAACGTTCTGCCCCCCTCGTCCGATGGCAAGAGACAGCTCGTCATCCGGCACGAGAACCTTCGCAGCCCGGGTCTCCTCATCCAGCTCAACCGACAAGACAGACGCAGGCTCAAGCCCGTTCTTCATCAGTTGCACGACATCGTCACTCCATCGGATCAGATCGATCTTCTCTCCCGACAGCTCCCGAGTGACAACCCGAACACGCGCGCCACCGGCACCGACGCATGTTCCAACAGGGTCGACATTGCGATCGAGCGATTCCACGGCGACTTTGGTTCGGCGTCCCGCTTCCCGGGCGATCTTGCGAATCACGAGCGTTCCCTCCTCAATCTCGGGGACCTCGAGCCGCAGAAGCTGTTCCACAAACTGCGGCGCAGCGCGGGAAAGCAGAATACGTGGATCGCCTTGTGTCTCTTCCACACTGACGAGATAGCACCGCAATCGTTGTCCCGCGTGGTATCGCTCACCGGGGATCCTCTCGGCATCCGGAAGGATCGCCTCCGCCTCACCAAGATTGATCCAGACGTCCTTTCCCTCGAACCGGTGGATCGCTCCGCTGATCATCTCTCCCACGCGGTTGATGTAGAGGTCATGCACAATCTCTCGGCGCCGCTGGACGATTTCCTGCCGGATCGTCTCTTCGGCCTTCTTCGTCGCAATCCGACCGAACCTCGACAGCTCGATCCGCTCACCGTCGATGAAGATATCTCCCGAGTGCTGATCGATCTCGACATCGACCTCTTTGTCTGTGCCGTGTTCTTCCTGATAGGCGATGGCTAGGCCCATGCGAATCGCGTCGTAGAGATCCTCTCTCGGGATCCCCTTCTCTTTGGCCATCTCTTCAAGCGCTTCGATAAACTCAATGTTCATCTTTGCCCGCCTTGCAGGCCTCTCGGCCTTGATTCGTGCCCTCCAAAAACAATGTCGCCGATAGTGACGACAGAGCAACCTTCCAATTCCATCGCGATCCCCATATTATACGACGGCTCTCATAGGCGAACAAACGAGGATTCTTACGAATGAACCGCATTGAACTGACCATCGACTCTGAGCACGAAGGGCTGCGTCTCGACCGCTTCCTCGCGGATGCTCACCCGGAAATCTCGCGAAGCGAGATCCAGCGAGAGATCCGTTCGGGAAGCGTCTCCGTCTCAGGCGATGTGACACATCAGCCATCCCGCCGATTGCGCAGCAGTGATGAAATCGTATGGGAGCATGCGGAACGCATCCCCGTCACGCCGTCTCAGATGCCGCTGGATATCCTCTACGAGGACGATCAGCTCGTCGTCGTCAGCAAGTCCTCCGGGGTTGTCGTTCATCCCGGGGCAGGGACCACAACGCCGACACTGGTTGAGGGACTCCTCTTCGGGCGAACACTCCCGCCAAGCGACGATCCAACCCGACCGGGCATCGTCCATCGGCTCGACAAGGAGACGAGTGGGGCACTCGTCGCGGCGAAGACCCCCTTGGCGCTCACGCACCTGCAGCATCAGTTTGCTGCACGCTCCGTGATAAAGCTCTATGTCGCCGTTGTCGAGGGAACGATTGCTGAGGACGAAGGAACCGTTGACGCACCGATCGGACGGGACCCGGCGTACCCTCGCCGGATGAGCATCCAAGCGGACGGCCGACCAGCCCGAACGGATTTCCGCGTTCTGGATCGGATGGGGGATTCCACCCTGGTGCTCGCCCGATTGCATACCGGAAGGACACACCAGCTTCGTGTTCACTTCCGCTATATCGGACACCCAGTAAGGGGAGATGTGATCTATGGACACAGCGGCACGCGAGCCGAAGGGCCGTCGCGGATGCTCCTTCACGCTTGGCGCCTTGCGATCGAGCACCCCACAACAGGGGAGCTGATGACGTTTGAAGCCCCCGTTCCAGAGCACTTCCCCGACTATCCGTTTGAGGCACTTCGCCACAGCTTGAACGCAGACTTCCCGTAGTCGATCCCTGCAACATAGGCGAGCACGATCGCCGCGTACAGAATCTCGCGCCCCCCCGGCAATTGAACCATCAGGAAGGCAATCGCTCCGAACGAGGCCACCGCGGCCAGCTTGCCGGGGATCTTCGCTCCTTGCACGAGGTTCTTCCGAACCCGAAGCAGCAGTGCGCCAAGCGCAAGTCCGACCTGCGGAATAAGGTATAGCACGAGCACCCATACCGGAATCTGTCCCAAGGCGGATAGAGAGAATAGCACGGATAGGTAGAGCGCCTTGTCGACGAGCGGGTCCAGCGCCTTCCCGAGCTTCGTCACCTCATCTCTCGACCGTGCGACCCATCCATCGATCAGATCCGTCGCACATGCGAAACCGAACAGCCACCACGCCGCCCAGCGGTGGCCGGCCGCAAGCAAGATGACGATCGGCACGATCGCAACACCTCTGGAAAGCGTGATCATGTTCGCAACCGACATGTCACGATCATAAGTGGCGCATCGCCAATCGACAACCGCACCATGGACGATGCTGCACACCGCCGCTATAATCCCGCCACGCACTAGCAAAGGGGGAACAGAACAATGAAAAAGCGCGTCATTATCATGGGAGCTGCCGGGCGCGACTTCCACAACTTTAACACGTACTTCCGGGACAATCAGGATTATGAGGTCGTTGCGTTCACAGCAACGCAGATCCCGGACATCGAAGGGCGCAACTATCCCCCCGAGCTGGCCGGTGCGATGTACCCGCAGGGGATCCCGATCCGGTCTGAGAATGAACTCGTCTCGTTGATCTCCGAGAAGAACATCGACATCGTCGTGTTCGGGTACAGCGACGTATCCAACCAGTACGTGATGGAGCGCTCCGCGCTCGTCAACGCCGCGGGCGCCGATTTCATGCTGCTCGGCCCGGCGTCAACTTCCGTCGAATCGAAGAAGCCCCTCATCTCGATCACGGCAGTCCGGACAGGCTCCGGAAAGAGCCAGACCACACGCCGCGTCAGCGAGATCCTCAAGGCGAAGGGCAAGAAGCTCGCCGTCATTCGGCATCCCATGCCATATGGAAACCTGGTCGAGCAAGAGGTCCAGCGGTTCGAGACGTACGCCGACCTCGATAAGCACGAATGCACCATCGAAGAACGCGAAGAGTACGAGCCGCATATCGATAGCGGAACGATCGTCTATGCCGGCGTCGACTACGAGAAGATCCTCCGTGCCGCCGAGGAAGAGGCCGACGTGATCATCTGGGATGGCGGCAACAACGACTTCTCCTTCTATAAGGCCGACCTATCGATCGTTGTCGTCGATCCGCATCGCGCAGGCCATGAGCTACTGTACTACCCCAGCGGCGTGAACCTCCGCATGGCGGACGTCGTCGTCATCAACAAGGTCGATACGGCGTCGCTCGACGATATCCAGTTCGTCCGGGACAACATCGTCGACCATAACCCGGATGCAACCATTATCGAGGCCGCGTCGCCAATCCAGGTCGACGACCCATCCGTCATCCGCGACAAGCGCGTACTGGTGATCGAGGACGGTCCAACGCTCACGCACGGCGGCATGAAGTACGGCGCCGGTGTCATCGCGGCACATCGGTTCAATGCAATGGAATTGGTCGACCCTCGTCCGTACATCGTCGAGTCGATCGCCGACACGTACCGCAAGTATCCGAAGATCGGTCAGCTCTTGCCCGCCATGGGATATGGCGAGGGACAGATCAAGGATCTCCAGGAAACGGTCAACCGCGTCGAGTGCGACGGCATCGTGATCGGCACGCCAATCGACCTTGGTCGGTTGCTAAAGTTCAGCGTTCCGACCACGCGCGTCAACTACGAATTGCAGGAGATCGGGCTTCCAAACTTGGAATCCGTCATCGAGCGACAATTGAAGCTCTAGGATCGTACACACGACAGAGGCATGTTCGAAGCGAAGCGCTCGCCCTTACGGCGAGCGCTTCTTCATTGCCAGCCTGCAACCTGTGTGAGTCGGCCCGCATCACCCCGTGCTACTCGAACAGCGAAGCCCGCAAGCGCCCGAGGCCGGTCTCATGGCTGCGGGCATTGCCTCGAGAAGAGCGGCAATGAGTGAGGCTTTCTCTATCACGGTCCCGTCCACACGCTCATCTCGATCTTCCCCTGGGGCAAGAAGCTCAATTCGTAGTTCTCATACAGGCAGCTAGGCCGCCAGAACGGCTACGTTTGGGACGGGTTCCGAACCGCAAGCAACAGCCCGAACAAGGCACCGAGCGCCGCGCCCGCCCCAATGCCAAACAGAACATCACGGAAGATCACGCCGACCGCCAGACCGGTCGCCGCGCCCAGTACCGGCATGATCAGCAGATGCCTCCATCGGGACCGCATCAGTCTACGCCACATCATCGGCCGTGACGATTTTAACAAACACTTCGACAACCCCGGGGTCGAACTGCGTTCCCGACGTGCGCTGCAGTTCGTCGATCGCCGCCTCCTTGGTCTTCGCTTCGCTGTACGGTCGTGTGGAGGTCATCGCATCGTACGTGTCGACAACAGCGATAATCCGAGCACCGATCGGGATCTCTTCCCCCTTGAGCCCTTTGGGATAGCCGAGGCCATCAAACCGTTCGTGATGCGCGCGGACAATCTCCGCCGCACCGGCAAGGAACTCCTTCTCCCGCAGCATGTCGGCTCCGAGATCTGGATGACGCCGCATCTGCTCCCATTCCTCATCCGTGAGGGAGTCGCCCTTGCCGAGGATCTCCGCTGGAACCTTGACCTTGCCCAGATCGTGCAGATACGCCGCATAGGAGATGTCGATCAGCGCTTGCCCGAGGAGGCCAAGCTTCTCTCCGGTCTGAATCGCCAGCCGTTCGAGGCGGAAGCAGTGCCCGTCGGTCGCGTGGTCCTTCTCCTCGACCGACCGCGCCATCTCCACCATGTCCTTGACGCGATCCCGCATCAGGTCGAAGCTCGGCGCGGAATTGACCATCAGGAACTCGGCTTCTTCCTCCACGCGAAAGAAGAGCTTCTTCGATAGACCGTTATGGTAGAGGTAATCCCCAGGATTCAAGTGGATTGCCTGTGGATCTGAAACGTCAGGATTCTGCGGCTCGATCGTCAGCCGACCTTCAAGCAGGTACAACAGCTCGAACCCCACCCACTCATCCGCAGCATAGAGGTAGAAGTGCCGACCCGCAGTAATCCGCTGGCGCGTCACCTCGATCGAACCGCTGCTCGCCAGCAGCTCGAGTGTGGTCGCGCGTTTCTCCGCCCGCTCCACCGCGTCTCCGCGGTACACGATCGTCAGATCTTCGATCACTTCTCCCCCTGCTCTCCCCCGGAACTCTGTCTACAGGCAAAGCCCCTACCGGGAAGCCATTTTGGACGACACGACACCTGGATACAAGATCCCAATTAGCATGTCTTTGGCGACGTTCTCATCATCTCGCCCCTTCTTGCGGTCTTTCTCCTCTCTGGCCGCCCACATAAAGAAGGGAGTACGGCTGGTCTTGCGCAACAGCCATACTCCCCACAGCCAGTAAAATGTGTCTTACTTCGTTACCTAACTCCCGCCTACATCCGTGGGCGACCGAAGCACCACAGCGGGCTGAAACGGATTCCCCTGCGGATTCCCTTTCCCCTTATACACTGCCGGACCGACGCCCGTGGCCTCGGTCGGAGTGAACGCGCAGCTTCCGCCGACATCGGTCGGGCCAGCCCAAACCGCCGCAGCTGACATGAGAACGATCGCCAGCGCCATGAGAACAACAAGCAAACGCTTCATAGCTTCCTCCTGTTCGACAACCGCGAATCGCGGAGACTGTATGACGGTAGGATTCTTCCTCATCCTGGACGATCCCAGACATCGATTCTCATCGCGTCGCCAATGGCCGTTCCCATCTGGCAGATTTGCGCTCTGTTCTCATTGTGGGAAGCGGATAACAGCGATACAATCGCCGCGGCAAAAACACAAGAACCAACACTTCTTGCTTCGATATCTCGAGGAGGGAGCAGCATGGCAGGAAACGGAAAACGGATGATGTCGATCGATGGGAATACAGCCGCAGCGCACGTCGCTTATGCATTCAGTGATGTCGCGGCGATCTACCCGATCACACCGAGTTCGCCGATGGGCGAGATCGCCGACGCGTGGTCGGCGCACGGCCGGAAGAATCTGTTCGGCCAAACGTTGCAGGTCACGGAAATGCAATCAGAGGCCGGCGCCGCCGGTGCGGTTCACGGGTCGCTTGTCGCCGGCGCGCTGACAACTACATTCACCGCATCGCAAGGCCTGCTGTTGATGATCCCAAACATGTACAAGATCGCCGGCGAGTTGCTGCCCGGCGTCTTCCATGTCTCGGCCCGAGCGTTGGCCAGTCATGCACTGTCGATCTTCGGCGACCATTCCGACGTCATGGCGACTCGCCAGACCGGCTTCGGCCTGCTGTCGTCGGCATCGATTCAGGAAGTCATCGACCTCGGGATCGTCGCGCACATCTCGGCGCTCAAATCGAAGGTTCCGTTCGTCAGCTTCTTCGATGGCTTCCGCACGTCGCATGAGATCTCGAAGGTCGACGTCGTACCGTACGAGGATATGGCCAAAATCGTGCCGTGGGACGCCATCGAGGCGTTCCGCAAGCGGGCGATGAACCCGGAGCATCCGCACCTGCGCGGCACGGCCCAGAATCCTGACATCTACTTCCAGAATAAGGAAGCGGCGAACAAGTACTACCTCGCCGCAGCCGATATCGTCGCCGAAACGATGAAAGAGGTCTCGGCACTCGTCGGACGCGAGTACCACCTGTTCGACTACGTTGGCGCACCGGATGCCGAGCATGTCATCGTCTCGATGGCCTCCTCGTGCGCCGTCATCGAGGAGACTGTCAACCATCTCGTCGCGCAAGGCGAGAAGATCGGCCTCGTCAAGGTCCGGCTGTACCGCCCGTGGTCGACCGAGCATTTCCTCAACGCCCTTCCGGACAGCGCCAAGAAGATCGCCGTTCTCGATCGGACGAAGGAACCCGGTTCGCTGGGCGAGCCGCTGTACCTCGATATCAAGAGCGTCTTCCAGGGCTCGGGTCGGGATATCGTTATTGTCGGCGGCCGCTACGGCCTCGGCTCGAAGGACTTCACCCCGGCGATGGCGAAGGCCGTGTTCGACAACCTCTCGCAGAGCGAGCCGAAGAACGGGTTCACCGTCGGAATCGAAGACGACGTCACACACACGTCGCTCCCGCTGCCGGCCGAGATGGACGCCACCCCCGAGGGCACGATTCAGTGCATGTTCTGGGGCCTCGGCGCAGATGGAACCGTCGGCGCAAACAAGAACGCGATCAAGATCATCGGCGACAACACCGACCTCTACGCGCAAGGCTACTTCGCCTACGATTCGAAGAAGTCGGGCGGCATCACCGTCTCGCACCTGCGGTTCGGCCCGAAGCCGATCCAGTCGTCGTACCTCGTGAAGACCGCCGACTACGTTGCCTGTCATAACCCGGCGTACGTCCAGAAGTACGACCTGCTTGCCGGGATCAAGGACGGCGGCACGTTTGTGCTCAACTGCCCGTGGGATCTGGCCGGTCTCAACGAGCATCTCCCCGGATCGCTCAAGCGAACGATTGCCGAGAAGAAGCTCAAGCTCTACACGATCGACGCGGTGAAAATCGCCGGCGACGTTGGGTTGGGTGGCCGTATCAACATGATCATGCAGACCGTGTTCTTCAAGCTGGCCAACGTGCTGCCGGTCGATGAAGCGATCGCGCACTTGAAGAAAGCGATCGAGAAGACGTACGGCCGCAAGGGCGAGAAGATCGTCAACATGAACTACGCCGGCGTCGATGCAGCACTCGATCCGGCAAACCTAAAGCAGATAGACGTCCCGGCCGATTGGACCAGCGCCACCGGCGGAGCCGGCAAACCGGAGATGCCGAAGTGGGTCCTCGACGTCATGCGGCCGATGACGCTGCAAGAAGGCGACAAGCTCCCCGTCAGCGCGTTTGACGCCGACCTCGACGGGTCGTACAAGTGGACCGGTCCCGACGGATCGTTCCCGGTCGCGACCACCCAGTATGAGAAACGCGGTGTCGCGATCAACGTCCCGCATTGGGTCTCCGAGAACTGCATCCAGTGCAACCAGTGCGCGTTTGTCTGCCCACATGCGACAATCCGCCCGTTCCTCGTCACGAAGGACGAAGAGTCCGCCGCACCAGACGGGTTCTCGACCCTCAAGGCAATGGGCCCGGGACTCGAGGAGTACGGCTTCCGGATCCAGATCGATCCGATGGACTGTGTGGGTTGCGGCAACTGCGTCGATGTCTGCCCCGGCAAGAAGGGCGAGAAAGCGCTCGTCATGAAGCCTCTCGACACGCAAGTCGAGCAGCAACCGCTGTACGACTACGCCCTGACCCTACCGGTCCGCGATACACTGATGAACTGGAAGACCGTCAAGGGCTCCCAGTTCCGCCAGCCGTTGTTCGAGTACTCCGGCGCCTGCCCCGGCTGCGGCGAGACACCGTACGTCAAGCTTGCGACGCAGATCGCCGGCGAACGGATGATGATCGCCAATGCGACCGGCTGTTCGTCGATCTACGGCGGATCCGCTCCCGCGGTGCCGTACACCGTCAACGCCAAAGGCCACGGCCCGACCTGGGCCAACTCGCTGTTCGAAGACAACGCCGAGTACGGCTTCGGCATGGTCCTCGCGCTCAACGCCCGCCGCGACCGGCTGGCCCGCCTCGTCGGAGAGGCCGCCGCCGAAGCAACCGGCGAGCTGAAGGAAGCGATGACCGCCTGGCTGGAAGGCCGCGATGACGCTGACCAATCGCGAGAAGCGGGCGACAAAATGGCCGGGCTGCTTGATCCGGCCAAGCACGCCGAGCTGCTGTCCATGCGCGATCTCTTCACAAAGAAGAGCGTATGGGTCCTCGGTGGCGACGGTTGGGCGTACGACATCGGCTACGGTGGTCTCGACCACGTCGCGGCAATGAACAAGGACATCAACGTCCTCGTCATGGACACCGAGGTGTACTCCAACACCGGCGGCCAGTCGTCGAAAGCGACGCCCACCGGCTCGGTGGCCAAGTTCGCTGCGTCCGGCAAGAAGACCAAGAAGAAGGACCTCGGCCGGATGCTGATGACCTACGGCTACGTCTACGTCGCCTCGGTCGCGATGGGCGCGAACAAGAACCAGTGCCTGAAAGCGTTCCTCGAAGCCGAAAGCTATCCAGGACCAGCCGTCATCATCGCCTACGCCCCGTGCATCAACCAAGGACTGAAGAAGGGCATGGGCAAAACGCAGGAAGAGGAGAAACTCGCCGTCGAGTCCGGCTACTGGCCGCTGTACCGCTACGACCCCCGCCTCGCCGCCGAAGGCAAGAACCCCTTCCAGCTCGACATGAAGGAACCCACCGGCGACTTCCAGGAGTTCTTGATGGGAGAGGTGCGGTATGCCTCTCTACACCAAACGTTCCCTGAGGAGGCAAAGAAGCTCAACGCTCAGCTCGAAGCCGAGTATGCAGAGCGATACCAGACGTACAAGCGAATGGCCGAAGCCGACTAGCACGGCCATCCGCATCTAGATAGGTATCGAAGGGGCGCCACATGGCGCCCCTTCTTCTTGGCTTTCGCGGGGAAGGACCCAACACTGCACAACCAACCATCGCCCTACTGCTCACCAACACTAAAATGGCCGAGTGAATTCGGAGTCATTCTCGTCCCTCAATCCCACC
>Ga0272441_10003642_pt1 | contig 29059 bp, 17 predicted proteins | sample SSMProp6N_FD_193582 | JGI IMG/M metagenome (GOLD analysis project Ga0272441, IMG submission 193582) | Marine sediment archaeal communities from Little Sippewissett salt marsh, Falmouth, MA, United States - SSM-Prop-6N | ecosystem: Environmental > Aquatic > Marine > Wetlands > Sediment ... | reverse complement strand
CCGTCTCAACTTCGACTGGGGCCACGAAATGAGCCTGGCCAGGGCCGAGGTGCTCGAACGGGTGGACCGCGTGCGGCGCGAGCTGCCCGACACCATCGGGGACATCACCGTGGGTGGTGGTTGGGACGCCGCCGAGGACGAAGCTCCCATCCTCGAGGGTCGGCTGTCCTCCAAACGGAATCTGTCCGAGAGCTATGATTTGCTCGAGCGCAAGATCGTGCGCCCGATCGAGCGGATCCCGGGGGTGGCGTCGGTGGGTCTGGATGGGGTCAACCCCAAGGAGGTCCGGATCAACCTCCGCGTCGAAGATCTCGAAGCCCACGGGATCGACATCCGCGAGGTGCTCCGGATCGTCCGCGACTCCAACTTCGATCTCTCGGCCGGCGTCTTGCGCTCCGACAGCCGTCGCTGGAGTCTGCGCACGGTGGGAGCGTTCGGCACCGTGGAAGAGATCCGGAACCTGGCGATTCGCGGCGACGGATTGCGCTTGGCGGACGTGGCCGACGTGGTGTACGAGGAACCGCCATTGGAGTACGGAAGGCATCTGGACGGCGACTTCGCCATCGGCGTTTCGGTGACCGCGGAAGCCGGCGGAAACGCCGTCGAAATATGCGACGAGGTTCGGCGGCGGGTCGACGACATGAACAACGACCCAGAGCTGGAAGGGGTCAACTTCCTGATCTGGTTCGATCAGGGCGAAGAGATCCGCAAGACACTCAAGGATCTATCGTTCACAGGGTTGTTCGGAGCCCTCCTGGCGAGCGCCGTGCTCTTCGCCTTTTTGCGTCGGATCTCCATGACCCTGGTGTCGGTGGCGTGCATTCCGTTCTCGCTGATCGTGGCCTGCGGCGCCATCTGGGCCATGGGCAAGACCATGAACACCCTGACCCTGTTGGGCCTTATCGTGGGCATCGGAATGTTGGTGGACAACGCGGTGGTGGTGATGGAGAACATCTATCGCCACCAGCAGCGCGGGCTGAGTCGCCGCGCGGCGGCTCTGGTGGGTTCGCGCGAGGTGTCCACCGCGGTGATCGCCGCGACGCTCACCTCGGTGATCGTCTTCCTGCCGGTGATTTTCAACAAGCCCAGCGAGATGAACATCTACCTGCGCGAGCTGGCGATCACCGTGTGCCTGACCCTGTTGGCCTCGCTCTTCGTATCGCAGACCCTGATCCCGCTCGCCACATCCACCTTTATCCGCTCCAGGTCGCGGGGCAGAGCCCCTCTCATGCTCTGGCTCGAAGACCGGTACGAGGTCGTGCTGGCGTTCTTCCTTCGCCACCGCTGGTTGACACCCATCATCGGTCTGGCGGTGATCGCGTCCACCGTGTATCCGTTCAACAACATCGACAAAAACTTCGACACCAACCAGTCGGAGGTCTTTGTCCAGGTTCGCTACGATTTTGCCGAGCCCCTCAGCCTGGAACGCAAGGAGCGTGTCATTACCATGGTCGAGAAGGAGCTCGTGCCGCATCGTGAAGAACTCAATGCGGAGCACATCTACAGCTTCTGGTCGGACCGGTTCTCGTTGACCCGAATCTACATGACCGAGGGCAACGCCAACGATACGGCCATGGCCGAAACCAGGGTCCGCCTCCGGGAACTGCTGCCCGAGCTGCCCGGCATCAAGCTCGAGGTTCAGGACCAGTCGGGCTGGGGGTGGCGTCGGGGCGGTGCCAAGCGGATCGCATTCCAGCTGGTGGGCGAGGACACCGGGGTGCTCTCCGAGCTCGCCGACGAGGCAAAGCTCCGGCTCGAGGGCATCCCAGGCCTGAACGACGCCTGGACCAGCGCCCAGACCGGCGGTATGGAACTCTTCGTGGACCTGGATCGCGAGCTGGCTGCGCGCTACGGCGTCCCGCTGAACCAGCCGGCCGAGGTCGTGTCGCTGACCTTCAGAGGCCGGCGCCTGCAGCGTTTCCGGACACCGTCTGGGGAGCGCGAGATGCGCCTCACCCTCGATGAAAAGGATGAGGAGAGCGTTTCGCAGCTTCATACGCTGCCGGTGTGGACGGCTGACGGCGACAAGATCCCACTGGCGTCGATGGCCGAGTTCCGAGTGGAGCCGGGGCCGGAGAGGATCCAGCGCGACAACCGACGCACCAGCGTCTGGGTCGGGGCCCGGTACGACGAAGGCACCATGGACGACTACCTGCCGCTCGTGACAGCAGCCATGGACGGCATGGATCTCCCCTTCGGCTACTCGTGGACCATGTCGGAGTGGGCCGAGCGCCAGCGCGAGCAATCCCGAGAATTTTTGGTGAATCTGCTGCTGGCCCTGGGGCTGGTTTTTGCCGTCATGGCAGGGCTCTTCGAGTCCATTCCCCAGGCCGTCGGTTTGATGGTGGCGCTGCCGTTCGCGCTGGCCGGAGCCTTCTGGGCGTTGTGGCTCACCGGCACCGACTTCGACCAGCCGGCCGCCATCGGGTTGCTGCTGCTGATCGGGGTGGTGGTGAACAACGGGATCGTCATGATCGAGCACATCAACATGTACCGCCGACGGGGAATGGACCGCACGGCGGCCATGCTGCGCGGTGGGCGGGAGCGTTTGCGGCCGATTCTGATGACCGCCATCACCACGCTTGTGGGATTGGTGCCCATCGTGGTCCAACGGCCGGCTCTGGCCGGGGTCTACTACTACTCGATGGCGTTGGTCATCATGGGCGGGTTGGTAGTCTCGACCTTCCTGACCGGGTTGTTGTTGCCGACAACCGCGAGCCTCTCGGAAGACGTCTTCGGGGCCTTCGGTCGCGCAATCGTTCGGCTGTGGGGTTGGCTCCGTCCGGCAAAAAAGACGCCCCAACCCTCCGGCTGAGACGGCGGAATTCGGAACACGAAGCCCCCCACTCGTGCTTTGCGAATTGCAGATTGCTGATTGCAGATTGCAGATTACAGATTGCTGATTCGCCCGCCCACCCGGAGCGTCGTTGTGGTGCGGCCGTCTCGGCTGCATTACCAGCGTTGATCGACTGGGGACCTCAATCCGCCGGCCCTTCGCCGGCAATGGTCTCGAGGGCCTCGGCGTTGGCCGCCATCACGGTCATGTAGTCACCGGTCTCTGGTGTGTTGCCGCACGGGTCGAAGACCACGCTCTTCACTCCGTACGCCGCGAGGTCGGTCACGCTCTCGGCCAACGGGACACCCTCCCATATCATCCAATGCGCGGCCTGCTCCTCCAACAGGTGTTCCAGCTGCCCGAGGTCCGGCGCCTGGTCCGGTTCCCAGTGCACCGAGACTCCGTTCAGACCGTAGCGTCGGATGAGGTACTGGTAGACCGGGTGGGAGAAGATCAAGGGCTGGTCGCCGATGGTTTCTGCGGCGGCGGCAAAGCGCTGATCAAGGGCGCTGAGATCGGCGACCAGAGCCGCAAATCCAGCGCCGAATTGCTCCGCATGTTCCGGGTCCGCCGCCGCCATGGCTTCACGGATGGCCCGGGCCTGCTCGACGGCCTGGGTGGGATCGATCCATGTGGTGAACGCCCAACCGCCGTGGGCGTGCTCGCCCTCAGGGCCGTGGCTGTGGGTCACCGTGTCGTCGAGGGGGATGTGCTGGAAAGCAAAGCCTGACGAGGTGTTCACGATCTTTGATGACGGAAGGGTCGCCCTGTCCACCCACGTGGCGTAGCCCGCCCCGTTGAGCAGGATGAGATCCGCATCTTGATAGGCCGCGATGGTGTCGGCGTCCGGCGACCAGAAGGCCGGGTCGACCTCCGCCGGCGCTGGGAAAAGGACCTTGACGTGATCTCCACCGATCCGCTCGGCAAAGTAACCGAGAGGATAGTTGACGACGCAGACACTGAGCGCGCCGGAATCTTGATCCACGGCGTCCGGTGTTTGATCGCCGGTCCCGCACCCGAGGAGTACACCGGTGGCGGCGACGAGAATCAGGGCGACATTTCTCATGAAAACACCTCCGAGGTCGACAGCATTGTAGACAATCGGGCCGGCCCGCGTCCGGCACGTAGGATCCGCGGCCTCTGCCGCGATCCGCCGTGCCGATCGGAGGCGGACGGGTGCGCGGTCAGAAGCCGACATCGATTCCGAGGTGGATCATCGTGCCGGGCATGGGGTAGCCCGGCCGGTACTCGTAATCCTCTCCGGTCAGATTGTCACCGGACAGAAAAATACCGCCGTCGGCATCGAGACCCAGCAGCCGCCAGGGCAGGGTGGCCTTCGCGTTGGCCAGGAAATAGCTGCCGACCCGAACCTCGCCCGAAACGAATCGCGGATTGAGAATGTAGCGCTCGTCGACCCACTGGAGGTCCAGGTTCAGCCGCCACCCCGGGTTCGAAGTCCAGGTCAGACCCCCGACCGCCGTGACCTCGGGGAGGTTTGGTACGGTGGCCGGATCGGCATCGTTGTAGGTGCCCCCGACAAAAAGCGACCAGTGGCTGCCGAGCTCTCCCTGGAGCGTCAGTTCGACGCCGTCCACGGTGTAGGCTCCGACGTTGGCGTAGCTTGGAGGTGGGGGGGGAGGAGCGACGAAGCGGATGGCGTTCTCCACGTCGTCCCGGTACAGCGAAAGATCGAGCCGCCATTGTCGTCCCAGCGGCGCCAACCACCCGACCTCGAGGTGATCGACGGTCTCGGCCTCGAGCTCCTGCCAGCGATCGCCCAGACCCCAGCCGCCGTACTGGACGGCCGCGTAGACCCCCGGAAGGTTGAAGGCGTGGGCCCAGTTTGCGTAGACCGAGTGGTTCGAAAAACCGACAGTCACACCGGCCTGCCCGCCCCACTCGCTCCCGAAGTAACGGCTGTCGTTGTAACGCACGCCCACCGACGGCGTCACCGTGACCGACCCGCCGAAGCTGTGGCTGAGCATGGCGTAGGGGGCCGTGTTGCGAAAGGTGAGGTCGGTGGCGGGCTGGTCCACGGTGGGTCGCCGCTCGACGAACTGGCCGCCGTAGAGATCGTTGTCGAGGCCGAAGACCAGCTCACCGCCGGTCCACGGGGCCACAGTCTCCCGCCACCTGAGTCCATAGTTGGTCGAGTCGGTCAGGCTGCGGAAGGACTCCTCCGCAGTGGTGTCCCACTGGAGCCAGTCGAACGTGCCGGCGTCGTAGTACAGCTTGACCGTGCCATTCCAGGCGCCATGGCCGTAGCTCAGCGCCGCGAGGACGAAGTTGTTGTTGATGTCGTAATTAGGGACGATCGGCGTCTCCGGCGCTCCGGCCCGTCCAGGATCGTTGACAGAGCTGGAGTTGTATTCGTAGAGCACCGATAGATCGAACCGGTTTCCAAGGCGAAACCCGATCCGCCCGGACAGTGAGGTGATCTCGCCGTCTGCGTTGGTGCGGTGCCCGTCGCTACGGCGGTGGCCGGCCGTCAGGTAGTAATCGAAGGTGTCCGACCGACCGCCGTACTCGACGGAACCGATCATCGTGTCATAGGTTCCGTAGGATCCGGTGAAACGGCCGCCGGAGCCGGTTTGCCTGCGCCGTTTGCTCGCCATGTCCACCGCCGCAAACGCCATGTTGCCGAGCAGCACCGGTTGGGCGCTGCGGTAGACGTCGACCTCGTGCACGGTGTCGATGCCGGCGACATCGATCAGGGGGTGGGTCCAGATACCGACGAATCGCGGGATGCCGTCGGTGAGCATGGCGATCTCTCCGCCGGGACGGCTCGATCCGTGGCCGCGGATGAAGAACGCACCGCCGTCGCCGCCGCCAAAGGCTCCAACCGGGTTGTAGCGCGAGATCACGACTCCAGGGACGCGTCGGAGAGCCTGGGTCAGATCCTGGGCGTAGAGGTCGTCGATCTGCTGGTCCGAGACCGTCGTCACCAGGTTGGAGAAGCCATCGACCTCGGAACCCTCGATGATGGGTGTGTCGCGGACGGTCACCGTGCCGCGAAACACCTCCTGCGGTTCGGTCGAGGTGTCACCGGTTTTCTCCACCGGAGCGCTTTCCGGCGGTTTGTCGGGCTCCTGGCTCCAACTTGACGGCACCAGGCCGAAGATGGCGATCGCCATGGCGATGAGAAGGTGCGGAGTGCTGTTCTGAAGCATGAGATCACTCCGTTTCACCAGCGTCGTCGCCGAGGTCTTCCAGGGCGAAGACCTCGAAAAGGTCGAGACGGTGCCATCCCTCCCAGATGTCGAGCCCGAACGCCCGGACGCCCTCCCAATACCCGTCTTCGCTCAGGTCGTAGGACTGGCGGAGCTCACCGATTCGGCCGCGGATCATGTCCATGTAGGCCTCCTTGAGGCGCAGCGTGACCCCCCGCCGATTGAAGGTGAATGCGGCCTCGACCGTGCCGGGCGGTCCCGGCTCGTGACGGAACAGATTGCGCCCCGGTGTCGAGCCTGTGGCGACCAGCAAGCCGTCGTTGAGGCAGCTCACCGGTTGGGCCGGCGGTGCGTGCGACAGGATGGCCATGGCGTGGGGAGGGGCATTGAGGATCTCGGCCGCTCGCAGCGCCATCTTGACGCCGATGATCGAGTAGGCGCCGAGGTGCTCGTGGAGCTCGTTGAGCAGCAGCTGGGCGAACCACTCGTCTTCGCCGTTGGCGGCGAGGATGGCCGCCCGCCGCACGCGGACATCCGGCTGCAACATCGTGGCCGGCAGCGCCTGGTCGGTGAAGATCACGCGCTGCTTGCGTTGGCGGCCGCGATGGAGCAGTTCGGCCACCCGTTCGCCCACATCGGCCTCCGGCCGGGGAGAGAACACATCGCCCGAGCCCGAGGACTGAAAGAGCCCAGGCTGCAAGACAAAGAGCACGGCCAGCTCGTCGAAGAGCTGGGCCCGGGTCACCAGGTAGTGCTCCCGTGCGTCGGGTTCTGCAATCAGCCGGTCGAGGAAGAAGTCACCCAGCGAGGTGCTTCGCCACCCTTCCCGAGGGCGTTCTCGCCAGGCGGTCGCCTTGGGTGCCATGCCCCGTGCGGCGACGAATTGAAGGACGATCCCGGCGCGCCGAACCACCTTGACCGCCTTCGGATCGGCCGCGAGATTCCAGCTTTCTTGGTCGGCCGGATCCCCGGCGATGACGACCCTGGCGATGGCCGTCTCCAGCTCGGGATGTTGCTCCAGCGCCGCGGCGAGCTGAGACAGGGGACCGAGAGCCAACACGGTGGTCGGGCCGTCGTTGGACTCGTAGGCGGCCGGAACAAATGGCCGCCCGAGACCCGTCGGAGCCTCGGGAAGACTCGCCTGAAGCATGGACTCCGCAAGGGCGCGACACGCTGGAATCGGCCGAGCTGAATCGAGGTCCGATGCGTAGAGCGGGATCTCTCTCCGGTTGAAGAATTCGAGCATTCGCTCCGCGGCGACAACGGCGTTCGAGGTGTCGAGCACCCCCTCGCCGGCGACGATCGCCGAAATATCGAGCCGCGGGTCCTGCAGGGCGAGGGCGAGTGCCACCGCATCGTCGACTCCCATGTCGGTGTCGATGACCACCGGAGTCGCGTGGTCCAAGTCGTGGGGCGTGGCGATGCTGGCTGTCAGCGCGAGCCAGACGACGGCGAGCAGGGCCGCCGGCCACCGGGTCATCACACGTCGTGTCATCACGGTCATCTCCAATCAATCTACTACCGCTCGACCGGCACGCGGATCCCGCGTCCATGGCGTAGCCGTGCCCGGGCGAGTCTGATTCACGATGGCAGTCGAGGTCGGATCAGGCGGTGGGAGGCGCGCGTGAATGCCAGAAGGGGTGGAGGGGTTCATCGAAGGCGACAGCTGTCACGGGTGCGGTGTGGTCGGCGACGGGCGCGGACGGGCCGTCGAGCTGCACAGCGGCCGGCTCGACCTGTGCCCCATGGCCGATTGTGACCACCGCCGATCCCGGGTCCTTGTCTTTACCCGAATCTCCGTCGTGATTCTCGGGTCGCGTTGTATCGTGGGGATGGCCATGGTCGTGGTGGCCGATGTGGAGGTGGTCGTGGAACAACCGGAAACCGTGGTCGAGGTGGAGGTGGAGGTGGTCGAGCCCGGTGGTCGGTACATAGCCCACGATCAGGGTGACGGTGGCGGCGAGCACCACCAACCTCGGAATTCTGGCCGATATGAGACGACGCACCACAGGCATGACCTCGTAGAGATTCTATCTGATCTCGGCCGTCCGGTGCGGCACTGTGGCGCAGCCGCCCCGGCTGCAATCCGGGTTTGATCAAAGAAGGAGGATCGAATAACCAACGGGACATCCGAAATCGTCTCGGTCTTCGATCGTGGCCCGTCGTCCAACCCGCCGTCCGTCGTCACAACCTCCGCCGTCAGTCCTGGAGTACCGAGAAGGGCGGCATCATGTATCTCGATGGAGTGACATCCACTGCCCTCAGACCGGATCAGCTGAACGGTCTTTTCGGTCAGGGAGGGTCCGGACATGACCAGCGACGGGAATGCGACAGCGGCGATGACCAGCTCGAAAACGGTTTGCCGTGTTGCGCGAGCTCGTTCGACCGGCGATTCGACCGGAGAATCGATGGTGGTCCGGCGGTCGAAGGAGGGCGGAAATCGGTTGCGTCTCGCCGACCGCCCAACTGGTGTTTCAATCTGTTAACCTCTGCGATGCGGTAACGAGACTGGACGGGAATGACAGTGGATTCGCAACACGAGGAGACTCGAACGGCGATCATAGGGGCCGGTCCGGCGGGATTGACCGCCGCGCTCGAGCTGGGAAAGCTCGGTCGGGAGGCGGTGGTCTTCGAAGCTGACGACACGGTCGGCGGGATCTCGCGCAGCGTTGAGTTCGAGGGTTGTCGGATGGACATCGGGGGGCACCGCTTCTTCACCAAGGTGCCCGAGGTGGAAGCTCTGTGGCGCGAGATCCTCGGTGATGATCTGCTCGTGCGCGAGCGGATGTCCCGCATCTACTACCGCCGGAAGTTCTTCGACTATCCGCTCAAACCGTTGAACGCGCTGCGCGGGCTCGGGGTCTTTGAAGCGGTCCGCGTCGTGGCGAGCTATCTCCACTCCCAGCTGTTCCCCATCGCGGACGAGCGTACCTTCGACGCCTGGGTCAGCAATCGGTTCGGACGCCGGCTCTACCATATTTTTTTCGAGACCTACACCGAGAAGGTCTGGGGCATGCCGTGCTCGGAGATCAGTTCGACCTGGGCGGCCCAACGGATCAAGAACCTGGATCTCATGACCGCTCTCAAGAACGCGTTTCTTCGCGACGGCACGCGCAGTGGAGAGGTCGTGACCAGTTTGATCGAACGGTTCCTCTATCCGCGGCTCGGGCCGGGGATGATGTGGGAGCGATGTCGCGATCTGGCAGCCGAGTTCGGCGTTGAAACCCGCCTGGAGTCGCCAGTCGTCGGTATCCACCATCACGGCGGCAGGGTTCACGCGGTGGAGGTGGAAGGTCCGGACGGAGTTCGGCGTAAGGAGGTTTGCGGCTCGGTGATCTCGTCCATGCCCATCGGCAGCCTGGTCGAAGCGATGAAACCTCCCGCGCCCGACGCGGTGCGAGCCGCCGCAGACGGGCTCCGGTATCGAGATTTTCTGATCGTTGGGATCATCGTCGATCGGGAAGAGCTGTTTCCGGACAACTGGATCTACGTCCACTCGCCCGACGTCCGGGTCGGCCGGGTCCAGAGCTTCAAGAACTGGAGCCCGGAGATGGTGAGCGATCCCGATCGGTCCTTTGTCGGTCTGGAGTACTTCGTCAATCGAGGCGACGACCTGTGGCGCATGCCGGATGACGAACTGCTCCGGTTGGGTGCGGCCGAGGCGGAGACCCTCGGGCTGTTCCGGGCCGACGAGGTCGTGTCCGGGATCGTGGTGCGCATGCCCCGAGCCTATCCCGTCTACGACGACAGCTATGAGGGCCACCTGGACGTAATGAGGCGTTGGCTCGACGGTTTCGACAACCTCCACACCGTGGGTCGCAATGGCCAGCACCGGTACAACAACCAAGATCACTCGATGCTCGCTGGGCTGTACGCCGCGAGAAACGTCGCCGGCGGCGCCTTCGATCTGTGGTCCATCAACGAGGATGCGAGCTTCCACGAGGAGGTCAGTCGTGACGAAGCCGAGGCGTTGGCGGTGCGCGACCGGTTGACGCCGGCGCGCGTCGAGCGATCCCTCGACGGTTTGCTCGAGTCCGCCTTCGCCGTCTACGACGAGGTGGCCGCGGGCGGTGCCGTCGGTGTCACCGCCAGTGCGGGTCTCGCCCTGGCCACCGTCGTATCGATGGTGGGACACGCCGAGGGCTTCGTGCCCATGCTGTCGCTCCTCGGCAACTACCTCTTCGGCTACGAGGTGTCATGGCCGGGTTTGGCGGTCGGAATGGTGGAGGTCGGGGCCGTCGGATTCGGCTTCGGCTGGATCACGGCCAAGATGATCAATCGGTTGATTGCCGCGTTCGAGAGAGACTTCGAGCGGCGGCTCGCGGCGATCACCACGCTCGAGGCCATGGATGGAGGCGACATTGGAACAACATGACGAGACCCTGCTGCTCGTCACACGCACCATCGCCCGGATCAGGGCGGGTATCGCCGCGGTCGTGACCGCAATGGTGTTCGGTGTCGGGTTGTCCACAGCCACCCTGTGGCTGGTCATCAAAGGGGGACCGAACGTCGGAAAGAACCTCTCGCTTCTGAGTGCCTACTATCCCGGGTACTCGGTGACCTGGGGCGGCTCGCTGATCGGTTTCGCGTACGGCGCGCTCACGGGAGCGGTGCTGGGCTGGACTGTGGCCTCGCTGTACAACCTCTTGGCCGCGTGGCGAGCCGGTCGCAGGTGAATCCGATGAACCTGCGGCGGGTCGACGCCCGGTGGGACGTGAGCTGATGTCGGCGTCGCAAGGGCTCGAGACCTCGAACGTATCGATCATCGTTCCGATTGGCGGACCCGCGCCGTCATGGGAGATCGCCGCGCGCAGCCTGTCGCAGCTCGATCCGCCCCCGGGGGAGATCGTCGCGGTGATCGACGGAGGCGACCCGTCGCACGCCACCGTCGCGAACGGCATCGGTGCTCGGGTGGTGGTGTTGAACGAGCGGGGCGGTCCGGCTCGTGCCCGGAATCGCGGCGCCGACGAGGCCACAGGCGACATCCTGCTCTTTGTCGATTCGGATGTCGAAGTGCCCGCGGATCTCGTCTCCAGGGTGTCTGCGCTCTTCGCCGCCGACCCGGAGCTGGCGGCGGTGATCGGATCCTACGACGACCAACCGGGCGATCCGTCGTTTCTCTCACAGTACCGAAACCTCCTCCATCACTTCGTTCATCAAAACAGTCGCGAGCTGGCGTCGACCTTCTGGGCGGGATGTGGCGCCATTCGATCTCGGGTCTTCGACCAGCTCGGTGGTTTCGATACCAGCTACGGCAATCCCAGTATCGAGGACATCGAGCTGGGTGCCAGGCTGTGTCGGGAGGGTCATCACATCCGCATGGTCAAAGACCTCCAGGTTGGCCATCTCAAGCACTGGGGGTTGGCCGACATGTGCAGAACCGATCTGCTGCGCCGCGCGGTTCCCTGGACCGAGCAGATGCTGCGAGACGGCGGGTTGATCGATGATCTCAACGTCACGGCCCGCGCCCGGGCAAGCGTTGTACTGGCGTGTCTGGTTCCGTTGCTGTGCGCGGCAGGGTGGTGGTGGCCACCGCTGTTCGTCGGCGCCGGTCTGGCCGCGATCCTGACGATCGCTCTGAACGCAGACCTCTTGGGGTTCTACCTGCGCCGGCGCGGTCCGCTGTTTGCGCTCGCGACGGTGCCGATGTACTGGCTGTACCTGGTGATCTGCGGCCTCGGCTTCGGCATCGGCTTGGTCCGCCATCGCGCCGGACCAGGTCGCTGACCGCGACCGGTCGAGTCAACCGTTCTGCGGCGATCTCGCCCTGTGCCCGACTCGACCCTTAATTTGGGTCGGACTCACCGCCGGGGGTCGTCCCGAGCCGGTAGAGCATGAGCTGTGTCCCGGGAAATCGGTGATTTTCGACCCGAGTCCCCATCGTCACGAGGGCGTCACGGAGCACGCGGCGCTCGCCGCGGAAGGTGTGGCTGACGACGACCCAGAGCCGCCGGGCATCCGCCGCCCGCTGGAGATCACGCCCGAGCTCCTCCATGTTGTGGCGAGGGGGACGGCCCAGCACCGCGTCCATCGGTTCGTGCCGCGTGTAGAAACGAAATGCCGGAATCGATGTGTAGAGCACGTAGACGGCATCCCCAGATCTGACGTGACGTTCGAGATGACGGACCAGTGGGCGCATCTCCTGGGGCGGGAATCTGGGTCCGGTCCAACCGCCGTACAGTGATGGGATCAGCAGGGCGCCAAAAAGGCCCGCCGCCAGCAGCTTGTGGCCGCCGAGAATCCTCCAGAGCCATTGGATCCCGCTGGCGATCAGCAACAGCGCAATGGGCACGGTGAACAACACAAACCTGGACTTCACCTCCGAAATACCGGTGGCGACCGGGTACTTCCCGAGCGCCGAAGCGATGAACAGCAGGACGATGGGCGCCACGAGAACAGCATGGAAGCGAGCGGCACGGCGATTCCGAAAGCCGGCGATGAGTCCCGCCACGAGCCCCAGTGCCGGGAGAACCGTCACACTTCGGAAGCCCAACGGAAACTGGAAGAAACCGGACCATGAGAGCCACCACCACCAGCGTTGGGCGGCGGTTTCGACCAGCGGCGCAAAGGCGGCGCGGTTGGCGGTGTACAGCTCGGGGCTGATGGTCGGTCGGATGAGCACGACGTAGAGCGCGAGATAGTACACCATGAGCGCGCCGAACGCCGTGACCATCGGAATCGCGGCGCGTGACCGTGTGGATGTCAACGCGAGCACCGCCAGCACCAGACCACATCCGCCCGCCACAAAGACGAAGGAGTAGGAGAACCAGGGCCCGAGAATCCCGACGATCAAGAAACCGAGAACGGCGGACGGCTGCCATCGGCGGGAGAGCACCCGGTGGGCCGCGATCAGCACCAACACCGTGAAAAACAGATCGGCGGATTGGGGTTTGAACTCGCCACAGTAGAAGATGGCGGTCGAGCAGGTCGCCATGGGGAGGTAGGCCAAGGGCGCCACCTCGCGCCCGAGCGCGGTGATCGACAGCCTGACGAACAGCACGAGGGCGCCGACGCCAAGGAGCAAAGGCAGCAGGTACAGAGCGAGCTCGTGATAGTCGAAGAGCTCGCCGACGATCTTCGAGGACAGGAGGAACCCCGCCGGCGCCGCCTGGTTCATGTCGAGCCGACCCAGAAGCTCCCACCCGTTCCGGTCGATCAGATTGAGCGCCAGCATTGAGGGATCGAGCCAAAGCGACCGTTGCTCGAAGTAGAATCGGACGCGGAGCGCGATCCCGAGGACGATCGCGGCCGCAGCCAGGACCCGAAATATGCCCCATCCGGTGATGTCGCCGGGCGTTGTCCGGCGACGGGCCGGGCTCGCGAATGGTGCGTCCGACATGGTCACGATGGTAGACGCGATCCATCGTGATCACCAGCGAAGCCGCCGGAGTGACACCAATGGACCGTCCTCATCGATCGATGGGTGGGGCACCCCGGGTTGGAACGACCGTGAAGTTGACCGCTCCAGTGCCGGCCTCGGTCGACCATTTCCCCCAACCGCGTTCGCGGCCACTGCGACATTTCGCGCCCGCCGGGCACGGTCGGACGATCGCGCTGTAGACCGTGGGTCCGTCGCGCGCCTGAAGCACCACTCTGGCGGTCGGCTCGCTGGTGACGCCACGTGCGGTCGGCTGGCGAGCGCCCGGTTCCATGACCAAGAACTCGTATGCGGTTGCACCCCTGACCGCTACCCATGACAGGACCACCGTACCTTCGGTCAAGTAGGCGTTGTCGACCGGTTGGAACACCGTCAGCTCGTGCAGCGGGCCGGTGCGAAACTCGACCGTCTCCGCGGCAGGTCCATCGCCGTTGGCGCCGGCCGTGACGGTCACCCGCCATCGCCGGTGCGGCGGCAGCTTCGCGCGATGAAACTGTTGGGTGGTGGCGATGTCGATGACCCGTTCCCCGTTTTCGGCGTCGATCACAGCCAGCCGGTGCGATTCCACCGTCTGCGACGGCAACCAGGCAAGCAGGACCGGCGGCTCGAGGACGTCGCCGGAGTCAGGAACGCCGAGTAACGGCCGCGCCCGGGCCTCGGTCGTACCTTTGAGACCGCCGTGGGCCACTGCCGGACCGCGGCCGAGCAGGTTGCACGCCGCGACGGTCACGGCGAATCCCCCACTCGGCCACGGCACCGTCGTCTCGGTGCCCACCACGTCGCGCGACCACACGGTCAGCGTGCCGCCTTCGGGGCCGACTGGAGCACCAGCGATCACGGCGACCCGGTAGGCCGTCGCCGACCGGACGGGCGTCCACCGAACCTGGAGCGACGGATCGCCGCCGGCCGGTGGCAACCCGTGAACGGTAGGGTTCGGCTGCGCCCAACCGAGATACAATCCGAGCCACCGCTGCGGATCCGACACCTCAATGAAGCGAACGCCGTGGTCGGCGAGAAGAAGCCGGTCGGCGCGGTATCCACCGAAGTCGATGGCGACGGGCTGCTCGGCGACGAGCGCCGCCAACCGTTTCTGAAGAAAACTCGTGTGCTTGATCGCTGCGGTGGTCCACACCCATGTCACCAGCGTCAGGTTGACCGCCCCGACGACCAATACGGCCCACCCAGTGGCTGCCGTCCATCGTGTCCGGCTGGTGAGTGCTGCCGCTGCGGGTACCAGCGGCAACAACCAGGCCTGGGGCACAAGGCGAAAGACCCAGGGGTAGGGAAACAACACCACCGACAGCAGCAGGACCGACAGCAGCAGGACCGACACCAGGAGTGCGGTCGACCCGGATCCGGCCCGGCGGGAACGCAATAGCATCACCAGAGCCAGCAGCCCGGTCAACAGCATCGCGCTGTACAGAGGTCCACCGCCACCGATTCGCACGCCCTGTATGCGGAATTGGCGAAGCTCCTGCCGACTGATCGAAAACGGTAGCTTGAGCTCCAGTTCGGTCGCCAACTGCATTCGGCTCGACCACAGGCTGTGCTGATGCAGCGATCGCGAAAAAGACGACCTCAGAAACCCTTCGAGACGGCCGAGACTGGTGTCTTCCAGCACCTCAGGCACAGACCCGGTGACGGTCTGGGCTCCATGAGGATAGGCCCATTTTCCATGGCGTACCACATTGGTCACATGGGGCTGCGCGCCGATCACCGCCAGCCCAAACACGAAGGCCGCCGCAACCGCTGCGAGAGGCTGCCATCGCGGCAGTCGACGAGCCACCGTCATGCCGATGATCAGTACGCCGCCGACGATCACGACCACAAACGGGACCGCGCTCTGTTTGGTGTTCACGCCAAACACCACAGTCATGACGAGCAACGTCAGCGCGAGTCCGGACCTGGTGCGATACAGAAGGACCCCGGCGGCGATCACCACCAGGAGGACCGACGCCAGTTGGCCGTCGACGAGCGGGTTGGCCAACTGACACATCGCGATGGGATTGAGCGCGGCCACGACGGCGATGGCCGTGGCTCGACCAACGCTGATGCCGCCGAGTCCGACGGTGGCCGCGTACACCGAAGCCGCTGCCGCCACCACGAGCGCGAACGAAAAGGCGCTGGCCGGCTCGATCAGCCCCACCAGCATGAACAGCGATGCTGCAAGGATCCAGGGTCCTTTTGGATACCCGTTGATCCGTACCCGCGCGCCGTCGTCAGACACCTCGGCAGGCGTAAGTTCACCCGCCAAGGGGTTCCAGCCGTGGGCGAGCTGGATGATTGCCTCCCGGTGGAACCACCGACCGTCGAACGTGCTATCGAGAATGGCGCCGCCGATTGCCGCTCCGATGATGACCGCCGCCAGGGTGGCGGCCATCACGGCGACGAGCCCGGACCTGGACATTCGGAGGCGTCGTGCCCACCAAAATACCCCCGCGCCTGTGATGACCGTCGATAGCGGCAGCGACCACTTCGACACCGAGCCGCCGGCGAGGAAGCCGAGCACCGAGAGGGTTACCGTGCAGGCGGCGAGTCCGACAATCGCCGTGGCGAGCAACGTGGCCCAATGTTGGGACGGTTCCGGGGTTTGGGCGCCGGGAAGGCGCGCGGGCTCGGAGTTGGCGAACACAACCGGAATCACGATGGCAGTATATGTGGGATGGGCCCCGACAGGCGCGGCAATCTGATCTCGTGCACGACGGTTGACGGGCCGCTGATGGGTTACGATGGCCGGGACGGAGTGTCCTAGGCGACCATGGCGCGCGCTGGTTGGGAGCGTTTGGCGGGGTATTCTGCGCAGTGATCCGGGAGCGCTGGTGATGTGGCCGGAACACCGGCGCCTTCCCGTGTGTTTGGGCAGCGAAGGAGGACTGGTGGAATTCGGGTGGACAGAGGAACAGCAGAGGCTGCGCCGCGGGGCGGAGGAGTTTGCCTCGCGCCGGCTGACCGAAGGTGTGATCGAGCGCGACCGGGCGTGCCAGTTTTCGCGGGAGTTGTGGGACGCCTGCGCCGACTTCGGGCTGCAAGGTCTGATGGTTCCCGCCGACTGGGGCGGGTCGGGCCACGACCTGCTGTCGGCGGTCGCGGTCATGGAGGGGATCGGCTACGTCGCGCTGGACAACGGACTGGTGTTCTCGGTCGCCGCGCACGCCGCGTCGTGCGAGGGGCCGCTGACCGCGTTCGGTAACGAGGCACAGAAGGCGGAATGGCTGCCGCAACTGGCCGACGGCAGCGTGATCGGCGCGACCGGCATCACCGAGCCGGACTCGGGCTCCAACGCACTGGCGCTGCAGACGACCGCCGTGGAGCGCGATGGGAGCTGGATACTGGATGGCTCGAAGACCTTCGTCACCAACGGGCCGATCGCCGATCTCTTCGTCATCTATGCCCGCACCGGGGGCGAGGGCTTCTCGGGCATCAGCTGTTTCCTGATTCCACGGGTAGCTAAAGGGCTCACGGTGGGGCCTCCCATCGAGAAGATGGGCCTCCGGACCAGCCCGATGTCGCAGGTCTTCCTCGAGGGGTGCCGGGTTCCCGAGACCTCGGTCATCGGGGGAGTGGGTTCGGGCGCGATGGTGTTCAACCAGACAATGGAGCTTGAGCGGCTGATGGTGATGGCGCCGGTGGTGGGCGCCATGGAACGGATCCTCGAACGGTGCGTCGATCATGCGCGCTCGAGGACAGCCGGCGCGACCGCCATCGGCAGCCACCAGTCGATCTCCCACCGCATTGCCGACATGGAGCTGGAGCTCGAGTCCGCCCGGCTGCTGCTCTATCGCGCCGCGTGGCACCGCGCCCATCGCGGGACCGCGACCCGGGAGTCGGCGTTGGCCAAGCTGGCCGTCAGCGAGGCGTATGTCGCGACCTGTCGCGCCGCGCTGCAGATCTTCGGAGGGTACGGTTACATGGTGGAGTACGAGCTGGAACGGGAGCTTCGGGACGCTCTCGCCACGACGTTGTACGTAGGCACATCCGAAATCCAGAGAAACCTTATCGCGGGTCTTCGGGGGCTCAGATGATCGGCAATCGGTTACGAGCGACACGAACCGTCACGCAACGTGCGCTGTTTTTCCTCCTCATCGTCCTCTGTGCGGCGGTCGAGTCGGGTGCACACAACGAGGGAGAGAGCTATCTCTATCTCCAGGTCTACCCGGATCGTCTCAGCGGCCGATTCGAGATGCCGCTCGCCGACCTCAATCATGCGTTGGGTTTCGAGGGCACGGATCGGGAGATCACCGGGGCCAACCTGGACCAACGCCTGGACTTTCTCCAGAGGTACTACCTGGACCACGTCGCCATCTCGAGCGACGGGAGGCCTTTGGAGATCCGCTTCACCGAGCACGAGCTGCTGAGGGCGCACGACGACTTCGCGTTGCTGTCCTTCGATCTCGGCGGTTTCGACGAGGTTCCCGAGGCGCTGACCGTTCACTACTCGGTCCTGTTCGACGAGGAGCCGGGTCACCACGGGTATCTGTTGATCGAGCACAACTGGGCCACCGGGACCTTCGCCAACGAGAATCAAATCTCGCTGGTATTCAGCCCTGACGCGCCGACTCAGGACTTGGATCTGACGTCGTCCGGCACCTGGCGCGGCTTCGTCGCCGTCGCGGTGCTCGGTGCCAAGCACGTCTGGTTCGGTTTCGATCACCTCATGTTTCTCGTAGCGCTGCTGCTGCAGACGGTGCTGCACCGCAATGAGAACAACCAGTGGCAGCCGTTGGAACAACTCGGCCCGGCGTTGACCAATGTCGTCAAGATCGTGGTTGCCTTGATCGTGGCGCACGGCGTGGCCCTCAGTCTGTCGGCCTTGGGTGTGCTCCGGTTGCCAGAGCGTCTGGTGGAGGTCGTCATCGCCGGATCGATCACCGTGGTTGCGGCCAACATCCTGGTTCCGCTGTTCAAGGATCGGGTGTGGATGGTGGTGTTCGGTTTCGGGCTGTTCCACGGGTTGGGTTTTGCCGGAGGTCTTTACGAGATGGGCGTCCTCGGCGAACATCTGGGTCTTTCGGTGCTCGGCTTCAACATCGGGGTTGAGATCGGCCAGCTGGTGGTCGTGGCGGTCCTGTTTCCGTTGCTGTTCGCGGTTCGTCGAACCCGGTTCTACATCGGTGTGGTCCTCCCGGTCGCGGCGTGGATCATGATCCTGGTCTCGGCCATCTGGGTGGTCGAACGGGCGTTCGGGCTCAAGTTCCACATGACCAGGCGGGTGAAGAACCTGATCGGTGGGTTGATTTCCTGATGGCTCGTGGAGGTCGTATCGGATGCCGTTGTTGCTGAATCGAATCGTCGACGACGCCGCGTCGAAAGAGCCCGAGGCCGCCGCGATTCGGTGCGGTGGAGAAAGCCTCAGCTACGGAGAGCTTTCCCGTCGCGCCAACGGTCTGGCTCGGGTGCTGTTGGCGACAGGGCTCGTGCGGCGCGGCCGGGTGGCGGTGTTGTTGGGCAAGGGGCTCGATGTGCCGGTGGGTTTCTACGGGACGCTGTCGGCCGGCGGAACCCTGGTGCCGATCGATCCCAAATCGCCGGCGGAACAGGTCGCGCGGATCGTCCGTTCGACCGGTGCCACCCACGTTGTGTCCGAGCCCGGCAAAAGCCAGGTGCTTCGGCAGGCCCTCGCCGATTGCCCGGACGTGACCCATGTCGTGGGTCTGGAACAGGCGGACGGCGACGCCTTTGCATGCCACTCATGGCCGGTGGTGTCCGCAGAGGCAACGGCCCGGCCGCCCGATGTGGCGGTGATCGACCTCGACCCGAGCTACATCCTGCACACGTCCGGATCCACGGGGGTTCCGAAGCTCATCCTGCATACCCATCGGAGCGCCATGAGTTTCGTTGATTGGGCGGTCGCAGAGTACGGGATCACGGCCGACGATCGATTGACCAATCACTCATCGCATCACACCTGCTTCGCGACCTTCGATTTCTACGCAGCGGCCCGCGCCGGCGCGGCCACCGTCGTCCTGACCCCGGCGATGCTGATGATGCCCGGCAGCCTCGCGGAGCACCTCGAAGAGGAACGTGTGTCGGTGTGGTACTCGGTCCCGACCGCTTTGGTCCAGCTCTCGCTCCGGGGCAGCCTCGAGTCTCGCGATCTTCGCTCGATCCGCTGGGTGTTGTTTGCCGGAGAGAACTTCCCCGCAAAACACCTCGAACGCATCATGGGGCAGCTTCCGGACGCCCGATTCAGTCACGTCTACGGCTCCACCGAGATCAACGTGGTCACCTTCTACCATCTCCCTGATCGGCCGACCGAAGTGACCAGCCCGCTGCCCATCGGTCGGGCGTGCTCGACCACGGAGGTTGCGGTGGTCGACGACCAACTCAACGCGGTTCCCGACGGCGGGGTCGGTGAGCTGCTTGTCAGAGGATCGACGGTGATGTCGGGATACTGGGGTGCGCCCGAAAAGAACCGCGAGGCGCTCGTGCGGCGGCCGTGGGAGGGAGATCTGCCGGACGTCTGGTTCCGAACAGGTGACCGGGTCAGCACGCTGAACGACGGCAACCTGACCTTTGTCGCCCGGGCCGACCTCCAGGTCAAGGTGCGGGGTCACCGTGTCGAGCTGGAGGAGGTGGAGACCGCGCTGCTGTCGCTCGACCCGGTGGAGGAGGCGGCGACCTATACGGTGCCGGACCGCGAGGGAAGCTCGGAGATCAGGTCGGCCGTCGTGGTGGCCCCCGGTGTCGAAGCGGATCAGCGTGAGCTGCTCACCGGACTGAAGAAGAGACTCCCGTCGTACGCCCTGCCGGCCGAAATCGCGGTTGTCGACGCGTTGCCCCGCACACCGACCGGAAAGGTCGATCGCAACAGACTTCGAGCCCTTCTCTCGCATGAGGATACCGGCGATGGTGAGTGACAACACGCGGCATGTGGACATCGAGGAGATCGAGCGCCGGGTGCTCGTCTTCATCGAACGCGAGCTCGTGGATCCGGGTGTGGAGATCCAACGCGGCGACGACCTGCTGTCGGGTGAGCTACTCGATTCCATCGCGGTACTGAGGCTGGCGACCTTCGTCGACGAGGAGTTCCAGATCGGCATGCAGCCGTCGGATTTCGTGATCGAGAACTTCCAGACGGTCGCGGTGCTGGCGGCGTACGTTGTGCGGGCCGGCGGCCGTATACACGTCTCGACCGAGGACACCTCCCGGGAAGGGCGTTGACGGCGAGACATCGGATGAAAGACGGAGAGGACAGCAATGGCAGATGACGCAATCGGCCTGACCCACAGCCAGACCCAGATCTGGGTCGGCCAGCGTCTCAATCCGGCAAGCCCGCTGTACAACATGGCGTTCGCCTTCGTGTTTCCCGCCGAGATTCGACCCGATCTGTTCCGCCGCGCATGGCGACTCGTCGCGGACGACAGCGATGCCCTCAGGACCCGCGTCGTCGAGGGCAAAGGTGGAGGCGTCCGACGGGTTGTGGACGAGGTCGCCGTTGACACGGAGATTCTCCACCTCGAGGGCGGTCCCGATCCGGAGCTGCGGTTCCGCAGTTGGTGCCTCGAGCGCTGCTCCAGGCCTTTCCCGACCGATGGTGCGCTCGTCGACAGCGTGCTGGTCCAGCTGGGTGACGGCCGCACCGGATGGTATCTGAATCAACACCACCTGGTCGCCGACGCGTGGTCGACCGAGCTGGTATTTCGCGAGGTCGGTGAAGCGTACCGTGATCTGATTGTCGGAAGGGAGCCGGATCGCGAACCGCTCGCCGCCTACTACCCGGCGGCGGCGAACCTCGAGCCGCATCCGGATCGACGAGCGGCAGCCGACGGCCACTGGGCGCAAAGGCAGAGCAGGCCGGGTCGCGTGGTCTCGTTCTATGGTCGGGGCGGAGAGCCCGTTGGGACACCGAGTACCCGTCTCAGTCTCGAGCTGGACGAGGCGCAGTCTCGGGCACTCGACCGTCTCGCACGACAGGAGGGTTTCGCGTCGCCGGCCGGAGATCTCTCTCGCTTCGCGGTCTTCGCGACGCTGTTGTCGAGCTGGCTGCACCGGGTGAGCGGCAGCGCCGAGCTGGGCTTCGACGCGCCGGTGGCCGGCAGGCCGACTGCGGACTCGAAACGCGCCATCGGTCTGTTCATCGAGATGTTCCCGTTCGCCGCGAGGGTGAATCCCGACGACAGCTTTCGGTCGCTCGGCACGAGGTGTCTCGGTGAGGCCATGGACTTTCTTCGGCACGCGCTCCCCGGCACCAGCTCGCCGTCGTCGGCGGCTTCGAGCAACGTGGTGCTCAACTTCTTCCCCGTGGCCTTCGGCGACTTCGCGGGCATCCCGGCATCGGTGGAATGGGTCCACCCTGGGCACGGCGACAGCGTCCACGCCCTCAGGCTCCAGGTCCACGACCTTCAACGGGCGGGCCGGTACACGCTGCACTTCGACTTCAACGATGGCGCGCTGCCGGAGACCCTTCGGCGGCGCAGCGTCCTTCACTTCCGCGCAATGCTGCGAGCGATGGTTGACGATCCCGACCAGCGGATTTCCGCGGTGGAGATCCTCGTGGATGACGAGCGACGACTGCTCGAGACGCTCAACTCCACCGATCGGTCGCCGCTGCCGGACCACACCGTGGTCGACATGTTCAGAGCTCGGGTGAAGCAGCATCCCGACCGTATCGCGGTGCGCCAGGGGGGCCACGAGCTGACGTACGCGCAGCTCGCAGAGCAGACCGAGGCGGTGGCGGCTTCGCTGATTCGGCATGGAGTGGAGCCGGGCGACCGTGTGGCCGTGTTGAGCCGGCGCTCCATCCCGGCGGTGACCGCCATCCTGGCGTCGCTGCGGGCCGGGGCCGCGTATGTGCCCATCGAGGCGAGGGTGCCCCAGGCGCGGCTCGATCAGCTGGTCGATGACTCCGGCGCCCGTGTGGTGCTGACGGGTGACACGGCCAAAGGTTGCGCCGTCCCTGCAGGGGTGCTGGCGGTGTCCGTGGCGGACTGTCTGAAGATGGTGGACGGAGGAACCATCGACCGACCCGGGCCCCTGCTTGAGGATGCGGCCTATCTCATCTACACCTCCGGTTCCACCGGCCAACCGAAGGGTGTCGTCGTCGAGCACGGCGGTCTCGCAGACTATCTGGAGTGGGCGGCGCGAAGGTATGTCCGCGGCGACCGGCTGACCTTCCCTCTGTTCACCTCGATCGGTTTTGACCTCACCGTCACCAGTCTCTTTCTGCCGCTGACGACCGGCGGCACGTTGGAGGTCTACCCGGAACCCGACGGACCCGCCGACACCGCGCTGATGGATGTGCTCCGGGCGAACGCGGTGGACTTCATCAAGCTCACACCGTCACACCTCGCGCTGTTGGAGCGATTCGGCGTCGACGGCTCGCGGATTCGACGGATGGTGGTGGGCGGTGAGAATCTCAGGACCCAGCTCGCGGCGGCCGTCAGCATGCAGCTGCACGACCGGGTCGAGATCCACAACGAGTACGGACCCACCGAGGCTGTCGTGGGCTGCGTCGCCCACCGTTTCGACCCCCACGAGGACACCGACCCCAGCGTGCCGATCGGCGTTCCGGCGGACCACGTGACGGTCGAGATCCTCAACCAGTCGGGAAGCCCGGTTCCGGAGGGGGTTCCCGGTGAGCTCTGGGTCTCGGGTTACGGCATCGCTCGCGGCTACCACGGTCTTCCGGAGCTCACTGCGGAACGCTTCCGGGAACACCCTGATCGACCGGGTGAACGGCGCTATCGGACGGGTGACCTCGTCCGAATCACCCCCGCGGGTCATCTGGAGTATCTCGGCCGACTCGACCGTCAGCTCAAGGTCTCGGGCTACCGGGTCGAACCGGCCGAGATCGAAGCCTCGCTCCAGTCGCTTCCCATGATCGAGCAGTGTGTGGTGGTGGCGCGGAGGCACCACTCGGTGGCGGTCGGTTCCGGTCGTGAGATGCGTCGCTGCGTCCGATGCGGACTGCCCTCCAACTACCCCCGCGCGGTGATTGCCGATGACGGGGTGTGCAGCGTGTGCCACTCGTATGACGCCATCAAGGACAATGCACAGGCGTACTTCAAGACGATGGACGATCTGCGTCGGATATTTGACGAGTCGGCTCGGCGGCACGAATCCGAGTACGACTGCATGATGCTCTACAGTGGCGGTAAGGACAGCAGCTACGCCCTGTGCAAGCTCGTCGACATGGGTCTGAAGGTCTACGCCTTCACCCTCGACAACGGCTATATCGCCGACGGTGCCAAGGAGAACATACGCAGGGTGACCGAACAGCTCGGGGTGCCGGTGGAGTTCGCAACGACGCCCGCCATGAACGCCATCTTCCGCGACAGTCTGATGCGTTTCTCCAACGTCTGCAACGGTTGCTTCAAGACCATCTACACCTTGAGCATGACCCGCGCCCGGGAGCTCGGGATTCCGATCATCGTCACCGGACTGTCGCGCGGCCAGATGTTTGAAACCAGGCTGACAGAGGACATGTTCCGCGACGGCCGCTGCAGCCCGGAAGAGGTCGACGCCGCGGTGCTCGCGGCGCGCAGGGTCTATCACCGGGTTGCCGACGAGGTGACGCGATCGCTCGACGTGTCGATCTTCGACGACGACCGGATCTTCGATGAGATTCGGTTCGTCGATTTCTATCGCTTTCACGACGTGAGCGTCGACGAGCTGTACAGCTATCTTCGCTCCAAGGTGCCCTGGGTGAGGCCGGCGGATACCGGACGCTCGACCAACTGTCTGATCAACGACGCCGGGATCTTCGTCCATCAGCGGGAACGCGGGTTCCACAACTACGCGTTGCCCTACAGCTGGGACGTGAGGCTCGGGCACAAGACCCGGGACGAGGCGCTCGATGAGCTCGACGACGTCATCGATCCCGACCATGTCGAGAAGACTCTGGCCGACATCGGCTACCGGCCAAGGTCCGGCGCTCCGGGATCGGAACAGACGGCGCTGGAAGCCTACTTCGTCGCGTCGCAGGACGTGTCCGATGCGCAGCTCCGCGAGCGGCTTGGCGAGATGTTGCCGCCGCAGCTTGTTCCGGTCCACATGCACAGGGTTGACTCGATACCACTGACAGCCAGCGGCAAGGTGGACGAGAGAGCGCTCACAACCGGGACCGCGGGGAGACCGGCCGAGACGCCGTACCGAGCCCCCGAGGGTCCGGTGGAGACCTATCTGGTGGGGATCTGGCAGGAGGAGCTCGGGATCGACCGTCTCGGGGCCGACGACGATTTCTTCGAGCTCGGCGGCACCTCGCTCACCGCGATGCAGGTAATGCTCCAGCTGTGCAATGAATACGACATCGATCTACCGCTCGAAACGATGTTCACTCACACGGTACTGGCCGATCTGGCGCAAGCCGCCGAGGATCGGATCCTGGCCGACGTCGCCGACATTCCCGATGACCAACGGCGGCTTTTGGAGGATGCCGAGCCCACTGCCTGAGACCGCTCAGGTGGTGGTTCGACGGCCGCTGACAAGCTGCATGAGCACGCCGACACGCTGCCCGACGCCGAGTTCCCGAAAACCGTCGATCTGCGAGTTGGTCCGGCTGTAGAGCGACATTCTCCGGAGCCGTTTCCGGGCGCTGACGAACTCCAGGTGAGTGATCTTCATCGACGGGTTGTAGCCCACCCTGAGATCGGCTCGGCGAGCTGTCGTCCGATGAATCAGCTCGCTGTCGGCCGCCCGTCGCCACTCCCGAAAGGGCCCGAGCTCGTCGAACACCGATGTCCGCACCGCCATGTTGTTGGCATAGCCGAAGTGCTGCGATGGCGCACATCGGTTGATCACGTACTCGGCCTTCGCGTTTTCATAGGCGCCCAAGAGCTTCAAGATCGGCGACGCGTCTTCGGGGTACCGACAGTGTCCGAGCAGGATGGCGATGTCGGGATCTTCCATGCCGGTCCGGATCGAGCGGAGCCAGTCCGCGTCGGTCACGCAGTCGGCATCGGTGAACGCGATCAACGGGGCGGTGGCCCTGCGGATGCCGGTGTTGCGCGCCGCGTACGCTCCCGGTGTCGGCTCGTCGAGCACAATCGGCCGCGGGTAGCGCTCTACGATCGATGGTGAGCTGTCCTGAGATCCATTGTCGATCAGGATGATCTCGTCGTCGTTACGCAAATCATCCTGGGCCAGGAGCGAGTCGATGCACGCGGCCAGGTGGTTCTCGCTGTTGAAGAACGGCACCACGACAGAGATGCGTTGGCGATCGATCATGGATGCGGCCAGTGTATCAATGCGCGCCGTCGGTATGGACAACGCGGCGTTCCGCCTGTTCCACGATTCGATCGTAGCGGTCACGGCGCAGCAGCTCGAGCGCGCGGTCGCGCTGCTCACGGGTGAGTGACCGGCGCGTCGATTCGGGCCGACCGATCGGCCGGCCCACATTCGATTTCCAGGGCTCGTTGCGGGTGACCAGCCGGTTCGCCGTCTCGCCGTATGATGCCAGCATGTCTGTCTCGAATGGCAGACCGAGCCACTCCGTCAACCGTCGCAGGGTGGCTTCGGGTTTGGTCACGAGCCGTTCGTAGACCACGACGTGGTGGTTCGGTTGTTCGATGCGGTCGAGCGAGAGCTGGACCTCTTCGTTCCAGCGCCGCGCGCAATGGTCCACGTCGTACGGCCGCTCCCAGTGCTGCGAGGCGGCGTGCAGCGAGTCGACGACATCGAGTCCGTCACGGACGATGTGAACGAACAACGGTGGGGTCGGGCAGGCTCCCTGAATCAGCGGGATGTAGCGGATGTGCCGTGGCGTCTTCTCGATCCAGTTTCGATGGCCCCGCCGCTGCGTCAGCTCGTCGAGCAGCTGCACGAGGCGGCTCGCCACCGGACGAGTGAGCATTGGCCGGAGTGGTTTGACCCGGAGCAACCAGCGGTTCCCGCCAGCGAGCCGCGCCGCCGCGGTGGTCGGGGCTTCACCGTTCTCCGCCAGAAACTCGCGCACCCGCGGGGTCGGGTCGCCGGTGAGGACCGGGAGCGACCGCACCGGAATGTGGTGAAAGTGGCGAGAGAAGAAGTGGCTCTCGGTGTAGGACGCGATCTCGCTGTGGCCCGCCAGCAGACTCTGGAGCAACGTGGTTCCCGACCGGGGGACGCCGACGATGAAGATCCGACGATCGATGGACGAGGGCGTCACGCCGCGTCCTCCTTGGTCGCCACGAGCGAGAAGAACGGGCGCAACGAGGGGGCGAGCCGCTCGGCGAAGCCGACCACGCCGGTGCCGTGCCCGCCGCGGTAGATCACCGTTTCGACGCTGAATCCCACTCGAGTCAGAAAGCTCGCGACCTCATGGGTGGTGTACTCGCGAACGTGTCCCATGTGGCCGAGGGTCGCGAGCTTTTCGTACTGCCGATAGACACCGGCCGAGACGGCATGTCCCTGGTTGTGGAGCAGCAGGTTGCGGATGCCTCGAAACGACCTGAGGTTCGGAGTGGACAGCAGCAGGATTCCGTCAGGTTTCAAGACCCGATGGGCCTCGCCGAGCGTGAAGATCGGGTTGATTCGGAGATGCTCGAAGAGCTCGTTGAAAACAACCGCGTCGAAGGCCGAGCTTTCGAACGGCACCGGCTCGGTTTCGACATCGCACGACCGGACGTCGAGCTGAAGCTCGGCGATGGCTGTACCGAAACGATCTGGATCGACGTCCACCGCGCTCACGGGAAACCCGCGATCCACGAGGGCCGCGGTGAGCACGAGGGGAACGGCGCCATACTCCAACAACCTCGCGCGGCCGGGTGCCCACTGTGTGACGATCTCCAGGTCCGACGCCAGCCGCAGGCGGTGTTGGCGGACGTACGTCGCGTACCAGTCGTCGAGGGATGGCGTATCCGGCCGAATCCGGCCGGCCATCTCGTCGATCAGCGCGAGATGCTGCTCGCCGCTCCGGGTCGGAAGTCCGAGTCTCTTCATCGCGCTCGCGCCGTTGAGCACCGCATCAGTCCTCCAGATCTTCGAGGTTTTCGAGGATGACCGTCTTGGCCGCATCCACCGCGGCGTCACCGTGATGCGGGTCGGGGATTGGAAGTACGGTCAACGGCCCCTTGAAGAAGGGCCGCCACGTGGCGGCGGCATCGGTCGCCGTGTCGTCGGGATTGAAAAACACCGTCGGGGTGGAGATCGGTTGCGGCCGGTAGCCGGCGTGGAGGCGAAATCGATCGACGCGGACGTCGGCCCAGAGGATCCGCGGGGTCAGCGGCAGCCCCACCCGACGCCTCAGCTTTCCCACCTGACACAACAGCCGGCGCCACGGCTCGATCGCGAGCCATCGCCATGCTCGTTGATAGGGTCTCCGCGTCAGCGGGTTGTTTGACGCGAGGTATCGCCGCAACGCCCGCGATGCCGAGAGCTCGGCGGGAGATTGGCGGAGTCCGTCGATCTGTATCCGGAACGGGCCGAAACGATAGAAGTCCTCGGGCATGGGTGCGATCAGCACGAGCTTGCGGACCGGCAGACCGCGCGCCTCCATCAAGCGCACCGCTTCGAAGGCCATCGAGGCGCCGAAGGAGTACCCGGCCATGATGATCTCGGTATCAGGGAATCTTCTGGAGACTTCCTCCACCAGCTCCTCGCCGAGCTCGGTCATGGTCCGCCAGCGGCCGAGGTTTCCCTCGGCCCGGTGGCCGACACCGCGCAGCCCGTAGACCGGGCGCTCGCCGCGAAACCGATGCGCGAAGAGATCGGTGAAGAAGTGGGGGATGGCGACGACGAGCGGCGTCCTGTCCCCGGTAGGCTGAATGGGGAAGAGGTGGCGGTAGGGGCGAGAGGTGGAGCTGCTCCGCTCGGCAATCTTCCGGCCGAGCCCGCGCACGGTGGGATCGTCGAAGACATCGGCGGCGGACAGGCTCACCCCGAGATCCTGCTCGATGGCCAGCACCATCTCGAGGACCAGCAACGAGTGGCCGCCGAGCTCGAAGAAGTTGTCGTCGAGACCGACTCCGTTGCAACCCAGCAGGCCTTCCCACACTGCGATCAGCGTGTGATGACAGGTATTTGTCACCATTTCACGGCTCGAGCTGGCGGCCTCGGGCTCGAGGTCCATGACGCGCAGCGTCCGGCGATCGATCTTGCCGTTCGGCAGCCGCGGCAACCGCGGCAGCGTGACCAGACGGGCGGGAATCATGAAATCGGGCAGGCGTGCCGCAAGGTCGTTCCTCCAGCTCGTCAGTGGCCGAGTCGGATCGCCTTCGACAAAGGCCACCAGCTGGGTGCTGTCGGTCCTGGGCGGAGACGAGGCCGTCGCCACCGGCCGTTCGACCACGACCGCGTGCTCCACACCGGGAGCGTCGAGCAAGATGGACTCTATCTCGCCAGGTTCGATCCGATAGCCGCGCAGCTTGATCTGCTCGTCGTCGCGTCCGAGAAATATCAACCGGCCGTCATCGGACCACGCCATCCGGTCCCCCGTGCGGTACCGTCTCGCGAAGGGGCCGCCGTCGTCGTCGGCGACAAACCGATCAGCGGTGAGATCGGGCCTCCGCCAGTACCCCTGAGCCACGGTCGGCCCCGCGATCCACCCGTGGCCTGGAATGCCGATGGGCACGGGACGGCCGCGGCCGTCCACGACATCGATCCTGACCCCCGGGATCGGCCGGCCGATGGCCACCGGCCGACGGATGTCGTCGTCGGTGATGCGATGCACCGTAGCCCACACCGTGGCCTCGGTCGGTCCGTACTCGTTGTACAGCCCGGCATGGCCGAGATGGCGGAGATGCTGCTCCACCAGCGGCG
>Ga0272441_10003641_pt1 | contig 29070 bp, 19 predicted proteins | sample SSMProp6N_FD_193582 | JGI IMG/M metagenome (GOLD analysis project Ga0272441, IMG submission 193582) | Marine sediment archaeal communities from Little Sippewissett salt marsh, Falmouth, MA, United States - SSM-Prop-6N | ecosystem: Environmental > Aquatic > Marine > Wetlands > Sediment ... | reverse complement strand
ACGCTGAATTTCCCGATTGAGCACCTCGACAGGGGAGCGGTGAAGATATCGGAGCAGGTAAGGCATCTTGAAAAGGAGAAGAAGGATCTCGAACAAAGGCTTGCAAGTGGTGCGACGGGTGTAGAGCTTGAGGAAATAGAGATCGGTGATCTAAAAGCGATCGTTTTCCCGGTTCAGAAACTTTCACCGGACGCGGTATCGAAGATTCTCGACAAGCAGGCGTCGGACGGAAAGGTCGTCGCGTTCGCCGTGACCGATTACGACGGAAAGGGTTCGGTTCTGGTAAGGTGTTCGGATGACGCGGTGGTGTCGGGAATAAAGGCCGGGGACATAGTTAAGACCATTGCCCCGGCGATGGATGGTCGAGGAGGCGGGAAACCCACTTTCGCCAGGGGCGGAGTCGACGCATCGAAATATGATGACGGCAGGGCCGCCTTCCTGAAAGCCCTAGAATCTTGATATCTCCACCAGATTTCCGGAATAAAAAAAAACAGCAGGCCGTCAAGCCTGCTGAATTTTTATCCATTTTCAGATCCTGATATTACGGTTCAATTTCGATAATATATTCGCCCTCGCCTTCCCAGTAGTAGACGTATACGTAGCATGTGCCGGGAACTTCACAGGTCAGGCTTTCCTCGGATCCATAACCGTAAGCGCCATCAACGAATTCTTCTCCGCTGTAGATCTCGAAGTCGATCTCGCATTTCTCGTCGTCGAAGTAGATCGTGAACGTCGGGTTGTAACCTTCCTGGCCTTCGAGAACGAACCAGTCCTCGTCGTCCTCGCACATGTAACCGTTGATCTCCATGTCGTCGTACTCGATTAAATCCGCGAGATCCTGCTCGTCGTTGGACTCGATTTCATCCTCTCCGGCACAGCTGTCTTCACCGGGGTCGATCTCGATACGATAGTCGCCTTCGCCATCCCACCACCATACGTAGACATGGCATTCGCCAGGAACTTCGCATGTGATGCTCTCGCCCCCGCCGTAACCAAGGGCGTCCTCTACAAACTCGCCATCGCTGTAAACAGCGAAGTCCACCTCGACTTCGTCATCGTCGAAGTAGATCGTGAAAGTGGGATAATATCCCTCCTGCCCGTCAAGCACGTACCAGTCGTCGCCATCATCCTCGTCCATGTGACCGCGGATGACATAACCGTCGATCCAGTCCGCGAGTTCCATTGTGTTGTTTGATTCGATTTCGTCAGGACCCTCTCCGGCGAGTGCGGGGAGTATCGTCATAATCGAAAGGATTACGAAGATACCCGTGATTGAGATTAGTTTTTTCATTTGTGCAAATTTCCTCCTCAGAGATCTGTTCTGGATGAAATAGTATCATGTTTTTCCGCATTTTAATTCACATTAATTCTGATTGGTACCGTTTTTTAAATTGTGTTAACAGCTTACGCACTGTCTTTTATTTCATCATCAGCAGATATCCATCGCGCATTGCACTTGCTGTGGTTTACCGCAATTTACATTGCTGAACCTTTTCGCGCATACTACAATCTCAACGAACGGCATGCCTAAAGGGTGAGATTAACAGAATCGATGCATGCCACACCTCAGAGACAGGGGTAAATTCAGAGGAGGCACACGATGAATCGTTGCCCGAAATATTCAGTATTATTATCAATAACAATTGCATTTTTTTTGGGGATAGCCCCGAAGGTACTCGCGCAGGGAATAATTATCGTCCCGCCGGACCCGATCGAACCATGGCCCGGAACGCCGCTCACTCTCCAGACCGAGAGCATCGAGATCGATCTCGATAACCAGTTCGCGCACGTGAAGATCACGCAGATTTTCAAGAACAACACGTGGCAGGACCTCGAGGGAACCTACATGTTCCCGCTTCCGCCGGGTGCTGATATCTCGGACTTCGCGCTGTGGCTCGACGGGAACGAGCTTGCGAGTGAAACGCTTCCCGCCGACCAGGCGGCGCAGATCTATCACCAGATCGTAGCGACCATGCGCGATCCCGGGCTCCTTGAGTATGTTGGAGAGGGGCTTATCCAGGCCCATATCTACCCGATACCCGCAAACGGAACCAAGCAGGTCGATATCGAATTCGACTGGCTTCTTCCGATCGATACGGGCCTCATGCGTATCGATCTGCCGCTGAAACTCGATGGCTACTCGATCGATCTGATCAACAACCTTGCGGTCACGGTAGATATCACAGCCCCCGATAATCTCGGGACCATATACTCCCCGACGCATGATGTTCGGATTGACCGCAACGGATCGAGGAACGCGACGGTCAGCATGGAGAAAAGTTACCACCGTCCGCAGGGTGACTTTATTCTTTATATAAGCAGGCCTGTTGCGCCCGTAGGGCTTAACCTGCTTACGCATTCGACGGGATACGAAGAGGGGTACTTCCTCGCGATGATCGCGCCCGAATATGATGAATCGAGTATCGAAGTTATTCCGAAGGACTTTGTCTGCGTGCTCGACACATCCGGAAGCATGTCCGGTTACAAGATCGAGCAGGCGAAGGAAGCCCTCGATTTCATTTTCAGAAACCTAAACAGCGATGACCGCTTCCAGCTTATCACTTTCGCGACCGACATCTACCCGCAGTACCGTGGGTGGTCGGATGCGACCCGCGCAAACATAGAGGATGTAAGAGATTACATCGAGGGCATCAGTGCTGGGGGAAGTACGAACATCAACGGTGCCCTCGAGCAGGCCCTGAGCTACGAACCCGCTGCCGGAAGACCGATGTACGTGATCTTCCTCACGGATGGCCTTCCCACAATCGGTGAGACCAATACGGCGAGGATCATGGAGAACATCTCCGCGATCAATTCAGAGGTCAATGCGAGACTGTTCTGCTTTGGAGTCGGCGATGATGTCGATTACAACTTCATCGACCTTCTCTCAAGGGAGAACGGCGGCTATACCGCGAACGCAGGCCCGAACGAGGACCTTGAGCAGCCATTGTCCGATTTTTACGCGAAGATCAAGTCCCCGGTACTGACAGACCTGGAGATAGAGATCGACGGTCCGAGAATTTACGACATGCTCCCGACAACTCTTCCCGATCTGTTTCTCGGAAGTCAGCTTATTCTTGCGGGACGGTATGTCGGTGAGGGCAGGAGCAGCATCGTGCTGACCGGGACGGTCGGGGACGAGTCGAGGCGGTTTACGTACAATGTTGAATTCAAGGAGAACCGGGACAATGATTTCGTACCGAGACAGTGGGCGACTCGCCGTGTCGGATATCTTCTCAACCAGATCAGGCTGTACGGTGAGACAGGCGAGGTTGTGGATGAAGTTATCGAGCTTGCCACACGCTATGGGATCATAACGCCGTATACTTCGATGCTTGTGACCGAGGATGAATATCCGATGCCGCAGGGCGAGTTCCTCTTAAGATCGCTTGGGAACATGGACTCTTCGACCGGTGCGCTTGGGGCACCGGCAGCGCCGAATTCAGGTGGATACGGCGGTGGGATGAGCGCACGCGAGCAGAGCGAGGTTCTTGCCGAACTTGAAGAGGGCGCGTGGGATATGGACGAGAGCGATGACGAGCTTGTGAGATATGCCGGCGACAAGACTTTTTATGTGGATGATGAAGGATACTGGGTGGACAGCGAGTACGACGAGGAAGAGGATTATGATGACACGATCGTAGTGGAGTACCTGAGCGACGAGTACTTTGATCTTCTGCTGGATAACTCCGATCTCAGCGAGTACTTCGCGGTGGGCGAGCAGTTGGTAGTTGTATATGACGGGATCGTCTACCGGGTTGATCCTGAGGAATAGCGTAACTGATGATAACAGGATCTGAAGAATAAATAACTGAACTCCATTCGAAAGGCGCCGGTGGCATAGCCCCGGCGTTTTTTTTGCTGCATTATTTCTTTTCCGGCCGGGATAAAATTGATACCCGCAGATACAAAACAGCCGGGAAATTAATCCCGGCCTGTTAAGTTGCATCGCGCGATGCGGTGCAGTGTTACTGGATCATCCCTGCTGCGATTATTCCTTGACATCAACCGATGCAAATGGTCTCTGCACGAGCTGGGACTGGTCCTCTCCGATGATATCTATCATCAAGCCGGTATCAGTTAGTGGCATGTGTGCGTTCGCGGGACGGTAACCTTTCACGGCAACCTCCCTTACGGCATTGTGTTCATCCGGATCATAGTTCGGATCGAGGTTTTTCGTAACAGTTCGTTTTGATGGCGTGCTGAACTGGTGTGCGTTCGGAATCCTGTAAGGTACATCCGGATTCCATTCCGCCGCCTGGCGTGACGCAAGGTCGTTCATGTCAGTGCTGACAACATCGATGGCAAGCCCCTGCATCATTGGCGGCATGAAATCGATCGGCCATGGTTTGTAGTCGGAAACTGCGGTACTCTGGTAGTACTCTTCCGGATGGGCTGCGCTCTCGCCCATCTTTACCGCAGGCTCGGACAATATCGCGCCGAACATTGGGCGGTCTATAAACTGCGACTTCTGCTTCGGCTGAATCGGTGGAGTTTTATCAGAACTCTTCTTTCGTTTTGTCTTTTCCCGAAGGACTGTATTTTTGGTGTTCATGGTATTCCCCCATTTCTTTCTACTAAGTTGAGGTTTCAGCCAATTTAAATCACTTAATGTTCCTTTCTTCGCTTTTTGGCCTGCTGGAGAATAATCGGGCGATTTTTACGTGATTTAGGCCCTTTTTGTTATTTTTGGCCCGAATTACCCCGTAATTCTGCATCGCTGGTACATTTTCCACCGGGGAGTTAGGCATCGGGCGGGGAATTTCACCCCACTTAAAGAATGAATTTACGCATGAGTTTCCGATCGAACCTGATCGCTTATATGGCTGTCGTAATCTGTGTACCTCGCAACTGTTTTTTGTATAGGCGAACTTCTAATTTCCAAAAACTGTATTTTCCACGCACGGGGAGAGTAAAGGAGATTGTGATATGAAAATGTCCAGGTATCTCTATACGTTTCTCATCATAACCGCGATGCTGACCGTGCTGATCACCGGATGTAATATGGTAATGGAGCGACGCGCAAGCAGGAGCCCGGATGATCCCCAGGTAAATACCCGTGAGGAGGAACCGGCGGATGAAGGCGCTATAAGCTACCAGCGTGCTCCAGGGCCACTTACTGGCGAGCTGGGTGCGGGAATTGCAGCCGGTCCGATGGATGGCATCCAGTCGTATCCTTCAGGTGGAAATGCGCTTCCCAATGATGAGCCATATGACCTTACATTTTTTGAAAATTACGGTGTGAATCCGTTCATCGCGACCGAGGACGAGCCGTTCTCGACCTTCGCGATGGATGTCGACACAGCCTCGTACACTATCGCGAGAAGGTTCATAATGGACGGGAACCTTCCCGATCCGGATTCGGTCAGGACGGAGGAGTTCATCAATTACTTCGATCAGTATTACCTCGATCCGGAGGACGGGCATATGTTCGGTTTCACGCTCGAGGGTGCGGAATCGGAGTTCGGCCGTCCGAACTATCATCTATTAAGAATAGGTATCAAATCACGGGTTGTGGAGCCGGATGAGCGTCCCGCCGCGAACATGGTGTTCGTCGTGGATATCTCAGGATCGATGGACCGTCAGGACCGTCTCGAACAGGTCAAGCGATGCCTGAGGCTGCTTGCCGAAAATCTCAGGTCGCAGGACCGTGTCGGGCTTGTGGTCTACGGATCGAACGGACGTGTTATTTCGGAGCTTACCCGAAATCATGACGCGATCCTCAACGCGATCAGCGAGCTTCGACCGGGTGGATCGACAAACGCGAACGAGGGCCTCACACTTGCATATGACTTGGCGCGTGAAAATTACGATTCCGAGAGAATTAACAGGATAATCCTCTGTTCGGACGGGGTCGCGAATGTGGGACTGACCGATGCGGACTCTATTCTGGAGCAGGTCAAGCAGGATGCGCTCGATGGGATCACCCTCACGGCCCTCGGCTTCGGAATGGGTAATTACAATGATGTCCTCATGGAGAAACTCGCGAACCATGGTGACGGGTGCTATTACTATATAGATTCCGACGAAGAGGCCGACAGGCTGTTCGAGGATGGCGCAGTCGATCTCCTGATGACCATCGCGAGCGACGCGAAGATCCAGGTCGAGTTCAGCGAGGATGCGGTCGATCGCTACCGGCTGATCGGTTACGAGAACCGTCGTCTCGATACCGAAGATTTTATGGATGACACGGTGGATGCGGGCGAAGTCGGTCCGGGAGTGGCGGTTTCGGCGATTTACGAGGTCAGGGTCAGGGATGATGTCCAGGATGACCCGGACGAGCTTCTCGCGACGGTTCGTGTCCGCTACGAAAATGTCGAGACGAGGGAAGTCGAGATGGACGAGGCCGAGGTCCATGTCGGGAATGTCTTAAGACCGTTCGGTGAATCAAGCAGGATGTTCCAGTTTGTCGCGGGAGTGGCGGAATTCGGGGAGCTTCTGAAGGGATCGTACTGGGCGGAGGATGGCAGCTACGAGTCCGTCCTGGAAACGGTCGAAAACCTCGCGGTGAATGACGTCGAAAGGGAGTTTATCGACCTTGTCGAGCGGACAATCGAGCTCGATGCGCGTACGGGCGGATAGAAATAGATAAACCTCAGGTTCAAAATAGAATTTCCAACGGGGCCCGGAAGGGTCCTTTTTTTTTAATTACCCGGAAAATTTCCGAAATTTTATCAATTTATCCTGATACCCTATTGACAAAATGGTGATGGCGTGGTAAAAAACAATTAAACAACATGCTGCGATGATATATTCTCCCTGAATCGAATGCTCGTATCCGCACCCGATCATTCGTAATCATAAATCTTGTCGACCAGGGAGGAAGATATGAATCGCCTGTATCTGTTACTAGTAAAAGTTCTTATTGTCGTTCTTGCTATCGCCGGATGTTCAGGTTCAACTGAAAACCCGGTTAATCCCTCTTCTCAATCCGGCTCATCTCCAGGATTAACATTGGATAACCCCACTGCCCGGGGGGCAGGGGCGCATACCCATTTATGGGGTTACTACGACCTTTACTTCGATCTCGGGTCGAAGTCCATCGATGCCGTCCCCAACCGTGATGTCATGTACGCGGCAAACGTCGTTCAGATCCTCAATTCAAACCTCGCAAACCTTGAGATCAACGTTAACGACACTCCGGTTGGGGACTCATGGGTGGATGCCGATTTCGACGTGACCCTTAATCACCCGCTTCCGGGCATGCCGGAATATAACGGTTACGACGTGCGCGGAATTTTTGTCGGCACAGGCTCATCGGCTCTCCATTATGGAAACGGTCTGAGGATCGCATCCCCTATGTACGACCAGATCATGACGAATCCTGACGGTTACACGAGATGGTTCAATCCGATAGAGTTCGGTACATCCGGTGTGCTCGGTTTTACCAAGGGGACCTTCCAGACCAAGAATTATAATCCGAACTGTGTAATCAATCCCTACAAGATCTTCGCCGATGAGCTTGATGTGGATGACGATGTCTGCGAATGGCTTGCGGCCAATCCCGATACCAGGGCGGTGTTTACATCGGGATCGTTCAATACCCGCAACTACTACATTCACTTTCCGATGCCGTCACCGGGAGCGAATTACGGCTACGCGGTGCTGGCGGCATGGGAGGGCGAGGAGGAGGAGTATCATCCCGCCAACGCACCCGAAATACTTGCGTGCGATGTGGTTGATAACTTCGATGAAGCGTCGGCCGACAAGGTAGACCTGTCGATCGACTTCAGTTTCTACGGCTGGGGTGACCTCCCTTCGGGTGTTTTCGTCGATTCGGACGCGTGGTACGAGCCGTATGACATAACCGAAATCATGCAGGCGAAGGCCGCGGGCGAGAATTACGCGATGTGGCACGTCGATGTTCCCGTCGCCCAGACAGGACCTTTGGGAAACGGGTACTGGTTGATCGCCGAATTCGATGAGTACGACTATTCAAACGATTACGGAGTCCATAACAGTGCGGAGGATGATACGCTTGCGAGTTTCTTCCGTTTCCATACTGAAATTGAGGAACCGCTGCCGGGCTGGGCAGCCGGGTTTGCAGATGACACAGCATTCGATGTTGCGGTTGATGGTAACGGAAACACCTTTGTGTCCGGATACGATGGTTATATCAGCAAGTACGCGCCCGATGGTGAAAAGGAGTGGACTGTGTTCGCAAGTAATTACCGTTTGCAGATCGGTGTTGATGCGGCAGGTTACATATACTCCAACGACAATTATTTTGTCTCGAAGTTCAGTCCGGATGGTGAACGAATATGGGGAATAAATGAAATTGAAAGCAATGTTTACGGTTACGATCGTGCGTTTGCGGTTGACAAGTATGGAAACTCATACGTCGGCGGGCAGAATTTGAGTATCTACAATGAGGAATGGGAATTCACTGGCTCAGGCGGGGCATTTATTATCTCATTCGACACTGACGGCAATTTACGCTGGGCAAGAAGGGTGGGAGGAAATTATGGTGGATCATACGGTCCGCAGGGTCATGCGATAGCGATTGCGGATAACGGACATGTGTTTATGTCCGGTTGTTTCGACGGTTCCAAATTCGATGCGGGAGATGGTAATGCGATTATAAGCAATGGGTCGCGTGACGCATACGTAACTGCATGGGATACGGATGGAACAATTCTGTGGGCGCAGGTTGTTGGTGGTTCATATTTCGATGAAAGCAGGGCGATAGGTGCCGACAACCAGTATGTCTACTTAATGGGATCGTTCAACAGCGCGGATTTCGATCCGGGAGATGGATCATCGATCGCATCGAAGGGCTGGCTCGATATCTTCATTACAGCGTTCGATCATGAGGGGAATTTCGCGTGGACGAGGCGTATGGGTGGTACAGATGAGGACCGTATCTGGGGTGGAGGCGCGTCAGGTAACGGAACTCTTGCGATAAGTGGGTTCTTCCAGAGCACGAATTTCGATCCGGGTAATGGCAGCACAATCGGGACGATGGGCTATAAAGATGCATTTTTGATTGTTTTCGGATCGAATGGAAATTACATGTGGGATCGAAGGATTGGAAGTTCAAATGGAACTGAGTGGGGATATGGAGTCCACATAACACCGGGTGGTGAAGTCTATCAGGCGGGACAGGGTGGAGCGAATATCAACTATGCGCCGACAGGGTCGCCCTGTTTTGAAAGCGATTTCTACATGCAGGGTAATTTTGGGTACGTGGTGAAGTATCTTCCTGACGGGTGCTGGTGACTGAACTTGATATAGAGAACCTGTAATTTCGGCAGGCCTCCTTGTTAAATAAATACTATCTCGATTAATCCGACGGACATCCGTCGGATTTTACATAGATCAAGGATGTCTAGAGGTTCCGGTAACGGGGCTTTCAACAATTTGTAATAATTTTTCATAAACTTGTACGATTTCTGACATAGTAATATTTGAATTTCTGACTTTTTTCTGATATTATTTTATATCGAAGGCGGTAATTTTTAAACCTCATTATATGAGGAGGGGTTTGATTTAAGATTAACAAACTGATTGGTACCCGCAGCCACATGTGTGAGCATCAGCTTGTGTAACTGAGTCAACGGCTGTGCGCTGAATATTGGGAAGTGAAATCTGACAACCGGAAATAAAGATAATACGTGATTATACAAAAATGGTTGGGGAACGGGGGTTATTCAATAAAAAGTGAGGTTATCCAATGAACAGGCTACTGGTAATCGCTCTGGTGGTTGTTCTGATGGCCGGTTGTTCTTCGGGCAACAATCCTGTCACACCGGCTGACGCACCGGGCAGTCCGGTTGAGGAAACGGCGCTGACGAACCAGGACCATTCGGTACAGGGCGGAAGGGTCCTCTGGGGTTTATACGACTGTATAGTCGATCTCCAGCAGGAAACAGTCGAGGTGATCCCGTTGCGAGAGGCCCTTTCGCACTACAACGTGGTCACCGATATGAACACGCATCCACCACGCGTGGTATTTGACGGGCTTTCAGTCGACAAGCCTGAGAACAAGATCAGCCTGGATGTCTTTCTATATCATCCATACCCGCACAAACCGAATCTCGCGGGATTCGACGTGCACGGCATAATGATAGGTCCGGGATCGGTCGATTGCTTTTCGGATCCGACCCTTGTGATCGCGGGTCCGGAAGATCCGCACATCATGAATCCCGACGGCTGGACTAGGTGGTGGAACCCGGTCGAGTTTAACATCGGTGATGACATATTCAGTTACACCGACGGCAACAGGGGTATACCGCACAGCATTGGCAACTACAACGCAACTCTAAACGCGTTCAAGACGTTCTCGGGCGATCTCGGAATCGTCGAGGACATCGGTGAATTGAACCTGCCCGACAGGCTTATCTTCACTACGGACGCGGTTCACTCGAGGCACTACGATGTCTGGTTCCCGATGGAGGATAATCACTTCATCTTCCGTTACAACTACGCGATCGACGCGTCATGGGAGCCCATCCCCGGTTTCGTTCCCGGAAGCCCGGTGAATGCACCGGAGGACTGGGAATCCAACGCAAACCAGGAGGAACCATTCTGGGTGACCGTTGACACCATGTACAACGGTCTTTACTACGAGGATAATTCAATCAAGGGTGGCGAGGCCACGCTTGAAGTGAAGGTATTTGACTGGCAGGGTTATCTCGATGGCGGAAACGTCTCGGATGAGATCGTCTCGGTCCAGTATGAATGCCCTCAGGCATATTCAACACCTGTAATGGGTACACTGAAGGACCCGGGTCCGGGAAGCATGGCATATGCCACCTATGAGATCGAGCTGACCGGTGACAATCTTCTGACTAACATGGACTGCACTATGCTTCTCACCGTTGAAAGTGCGAACGGCGACTACCAGCCCGGCACGTCCGGTTATTCAGGTACTGCTCCCCTCAGCTATTACAGGATTCTGCCTCACCCGCCCATTCTTGTGCAGGCTCCCCCGCTTAACGAGCCACCCGTTGCGCATGCAACGATGGATGCCGGAGCGGAAATTGAAATCGACACCCTCGTAACATTCGATGCGTCAGGCTCAACGGACGAGGATGGCGAGATCGTTCTTTACGAGTGGGATTTCGACAACGACGGAACATACGGTGACGAGTACGACTATGGTACACTGCTTCTTCCGGAGGTCATGTTCGATACTCCCGGCGAGTACTGGATCGATCTGAAGGTTACCGATGACGATGGTGCCGCGGACAATCTCGATGAGAAGCTGCACATTATCGTCAATCCTCCACCGAACATCCCTCCTGTCGCGATCGCGACATCCAACAAGACCGACCTGATGGTCGGAGAGGAAGTAACGTTTGACGGGACTTTCTCGTACGACCTCGACGGTACAATAGACTCCTACTCGTGGGATTTCGACAATGATGGGGTTTATGGTGACCCATATGATTCGGGTACGGACGAGATGCCTGTAGTTTCGTTCAGTACAGCTGGCGAACACATGGTCGACTTATGCGTCATGGATAACGATGGAGACAATGATTATCTTGACGAGAAGTTGATCATCATGGTCACGGACCCGGACAATCTCCCACCTGTGGCGGCTGCCATGGCAGATAAATACACTGTCGACATCGGTGAGACAGTTACATTCGACGGGACGCTTTCGAGCGATCCGGACGGTGTGATTGCCGCTTACGACTGGGATTTCGACAACGACAGTATCTTCGGTGATGCCTACGATGGTGGTACCGATGAGATGCCGGAAATCTCATTCGCAACTTCAGGCTATCACTTCGTCAATCTGCGGGTAACCGATGATGATGGCGGTATCGACTCGCTTGACGAGAAACTCGTCATCATGGTGAACGAGCCAGAGAATCAGCCACCGGTTGCCATCGCGGAAGCTCTCACGTACACATGCTATCCCGGTGACCTTATTGTGCTGGACGCGACGGGTTCTTATGACCCGGATGGCGTGATTGTCCTGTACGAGTGGGATTTCGACGGTGATGGAAGCTTTGGCGACTCCTACCTGAGCGGTTCCGACGATATGCCCGAAATCATGATGAGCATGGTCGGGACTTACTGCTTCGATCTCCGCGTGTGGGACGATGACGGCGCATGGGATACGCTAAACGAGGAGATCTGCATAGAAGTGATTGACTTCCCGAACGAACCGCCCGTCGCGAATGCTTTCCCGGATGGTGAAATGGGTTATACGGGCGAACCGTTCTGCTTCGATGCAACCGGATCATACGACTCGGATGGCATAATCGTTTCGTGGGAATGGGATTTCAACGATGACGGAATCTACGGTGATCCGTATGACAGCGGCACGGACGAGCAGCCATGCGTGATATTCGAAGAGCCAGGCATGTACTGCGTGGACCTTCGTGTGACCGATGACGATGGCGCGACCGATACGCTCGATGAACTGATCTGCGTCGATATAACAATAGAACCGAACGAGCCTCCTGTCGCCATAGCACATACTGAACTGTACACGGTGTACGCAGGTGACCTTGTTATATTCGATGCGACCGGTTCCTACGACCCGGACGGCATGATTGTGCTGTACGAGTGGGACTTCGATTACGATGGAGTATACGGAGACCCGTACGACACCGGTTCTGACGACATGCCCGGTATTTATCTTCATGACACGGGCTACTACTGCTTCGATCTTAAGGTCTGGGACGATGACAGTGCGTGGGATGTCCTGGACACGGCGATCTGCATCACGGTTATCGAGGTTCCCAACGAACCCCCGGTAGCTGTTGCATATTCGGATGAGTATTCAGGTTACGTTGGCGATACTTTCCATCTGCACGGTGGCGACTCGTACGACACGGACGGATTCATAGTCTCATATGAGTGGGATTTCAATGAGGACGGAGTCTACGGTGATCCGTACGATGGCGGAACCGACATGGATCCCGAGCTAGTATTCGACGAACCCGGCGAGTACAGCATCGACCTGATGGTAACGGATGACGATGGCGCGACCGATACTCTTGGCGAGCCGTTCTGCCTGCTTGTCGAGGAAATTCCGAACGAACCCCCGGTAGCGGTAGGTGAGCTTCTCAGCACGGTGCTGTTCGACTCGCTGCCGCTCGAATTCACGGCCGAGGGAAGTTATGACCCGGATGGGTTTATAACTGACTGGCTGTGGGATTTCAACAACGACGGTGTGTTCGGTGATCCATACGATATGGGTACGGACGATCACCCGTTCGTTTACCTTGCAGCAGGTACTCACATGGTTAACCTGAAGGTAATCGACAACATGGGCGCGGAGGATACGCTCGATATCCTTATCGAGTTCTACGTGCACGACGGGGTTGTTATCACGCTTGAAGAAGACCAGTGGTACAAGACAACACCCGGATGGGAATATGTTGCACTCAACGCACTGACTCCGGGAATGCTTCCGATCGATACCATGGATACGGACGGTCCCTGGGACTTTACAACCGTTGCGTATACGGATATTCCCGACACCTTCTCGACCATCCCGATCACCGATCCGGAAGTGTCTATGTACTTCCCCGACCCCTATCCGTTGTCAACGGATCACTGTGTCAAGTACGATCTTGTCGGATCGCAGTTTTATGGATCGATGTATCTGCCCGAAGAAGCGGATTACGGTCTTAATACACTTACGATTCACGGGTTCTTTGGTGAGAACCTTTTGTCCGGACTGATCGATGTGTTCCAGTGCAACTCCGACACGGGAGGAGAAGCGATTATTCACTTCCCGCTCACGACATCCATGGACGAGGAGTACTGGCACTACTATCCGGATATGATCGACGACACACAGCAGACTTACTACCATGAATGGGGTGTCGGTGAGGGCCTGTTCGATGTCCCGTACACCGGCTTCCTTGATGGTGCGGCACTCATGACCCGCGCGATATGGCGTTATTACACGCTTGCCGATCTGGTGATGGAGGTCATGATAATCAAGTGGACAGATGACACGGGCGTCGAGGTTGCAAGGCTTTACACAGTCAATGACCCCGATGGAATAAACTTTAACCCCGATACTTTCATGATTACCGGCGCATCCAGACTGCTTGTTCTTGCTGACGATTAAAGCACTCCGGAACGGACGTCTGGAGCAAATAGATAAAAGGCCCGGGTTACTTCACCCGGGCTTTCTGATTTCCTGTTTTTTTCGATCGTACCGGAATGCTTTATTTGTTATGCGGCCGGTGGCGGGTCGTTCTGCATCGGAACTGCCGGGCCTGCCGTCTGTGTTGGAAGCCAGCTTACAAGCGCCGCCCCGAATCCGACGCATCCGATCGCGGCTGGTACGAGCCATCCGACCTGCGGAATGAAAGTCATTCCGAGAAGGGCCGCCGCACCGAGAAGCGCACGACGTAATTTACTGCCCGACGGGTCGATAAGTCCTCCGATCCAGTTTATCGCCGCTGCTGCCCCGTGCGCACCGAAAAATAAAATACCGGCGATTATAAGGGCGAGCGCAAACATTTCGTTTACATAAGTCGCGAGTGCCCATGCGCCGAATCCCAGGGCAAGTGTAATTACCAGGCCAAAGAAGAAGTTTCCCCATGGCATGCGTCGTGCAAGCTCCTCTGTCCACTCGACCTTTCTCGGAAACAGCCCGGTCCAGAGAAGAGCGAATCCTGCCGATGCAAAAATGATCGGGATCATGACTATGATCCACGACAGGTAGACCTTGCCCCAGATCATCTCCTTGTACTGTTTCCAGCTCACACCAAGCGGTATTTGCGGGGTTTGAGGCACATCCAGGTCCTGTGCCGCGGCTGCGGTCTGGGTCTGCTGCGATCCTCCCGACTGTGCGAAGGCTGGTACCGCCATTAACAGTACTATCGCCAGGAGCATTATGACCAGTAATGGCCAGTGTTTCCGAATCGCTGCCGATATTGTCGACTTGCCTGATTGGGTATTAACTTTCATTTATGTCACCTCTGATCGGTCCATGACAGGTTTATTTCAGCGGCCATGCCTGTTTTGCCGCACTTTGTTTCGGTTATGAAAACCGGTTGTTATCTTCCGTATGTTCAGGATTCCAAGGACTATAGATATTGCGAGGATTACAAAAAGCCATGAAGTCAGCGGGGCCATCGCCGTACCTACATTGCCCATTCCCTCGAAAAGTTCTCCGCTCCACTGCTGGAACCATGTTGTCACCTGGTCAACGCTCGGAAGTGTGAACGTGACCTCCATCCCGTCATCTGCCGGGTCCGGAGTGCCAGATAAAATTCCCGCGGATTCAAGAAGCGGAAGTCGCAGGATTACAAGAAGCAGGAGGATTCCGGCGAATACACCCAACGCGATCTGTACTTTCTTTAATGACAGCAATGGGTATGCGTCCCTGACCCTGTCGCGCCTTATTCTGTACTCACGGAGCACACGGTCACGAAAATCGGCAGGAACGACTCCTTCAGGGGGAATCTCCGACATGAGCGAAATAACATCCTGTTCCTGCGCGAGTACTCGGCTGCATCGCTCACACTCGATGCGATGAGCCTCAAGCCTGAGATGCGTGATCTCATCGAGTGTCCCGTCGATAAATTCCCTGATATGAAGTGTGAATTCATCGCAGGGATTATATCGCTTTGTATGTTTTCGATCAGTCATTTCGATCAGTTGCTCCCGGTGCTGAATTCAATTCCTGCCTTTATCGCTTCCGACAGGAACGCTTCCTTCGCCCTGAAAAGCCATGTCTTGACGGTTCCCATCGGAAGGTTCAGTTCGCCCGCGATCGCGTTATAGGTGAATCCCTCGAGGTACCTCAGGTGCAGGATTTCCCTGAAGTGGACCGGCAGCATGTTGAGAACTTTCTCGATGCTGTCGCGACGTGCGGTTCTGTCATACTCGTGCTCCGGACCCTTCGTGGTACCAAGCTCGATATGAAGCTCGATATCATCGGTTGTTCTTCTCTCACGACTCGTCCGTCCCGCAAGGTAGTTGATTGCGAGGTTCCGTCCGATTTTGTAAAGCCACGGACGGAATTCACGGGTGGGATCGAAGCTGTCGAGATGATCGAAAGCACGAATGAATGTCTCCTGTGCAAGGTCCTCGGACTGGTGGTAATCACCTGTCAGCCTGGCAATGTAACCGATAAGCGACGCTGAGTGCGCATCCACAAGGTCACCGAGCGCGTCCTCGTCTCCGAGCCGCGCACGCCTTATCAATTCAATCCGGCGCTGATCGGTATCTATTGTCATGACGTTTTTATCGTCTCTACTTTTAATACAGGATAAATCGCGATATTGTTTCAGCGAACCATCACAAAAATAGTATCCGGGATTATTAAATCAGTTAAAACCGGATGTTTGGATTTAGAATTGCATTACCTTAATTAATCGCCTTTGATGTGGCATATATTTCACAAGCGGAGCTGATACCATGAAGGCTATAAATCTTTTCCTGGTGGGTGTGTCAATCTTTCTACTGGCTGTAACTGCCGGACCGGTTAAATCGGATGAACTCGATGACCTTTATGGTGATGCATCGATAAGATATCGTCCGCTTGAATCTACTCTGTTTGAAGATCATGAAACCTGGCCACCCGATGAGGTATCAGACGGTGATATTGAGATTCTAAGGAATGTAATCTGTACGATGAAGACAACGAAAGGAATAATCCGAATACGCTTATTTCCGGACGAGGCCCCGATTCATTCTGCGAATTTCGCGAAACTAATTCAGGATGGCTACTATGACGGGCTTACATTTCACAGGGTTATTAAGGAATTCATGAGCCAGGGAGGCGATCCGAGTGGGACGGGGGCGGGTGGACCGGACTACACGCTTCCGGCCGAGATCGAACTTCCGCATTTGGAGGGATCGGTTGCCGCGGCGAGAACGGGCGATGCGATTAACCCGGAGAGAAGGTCCAGCGGGAGCCAGTTCTACATGGTGCATACGGACACGAGTGGAATGCATCTGGACGGATCGTACACGGTGTTCGGGCAGATTATCGAGGGGTTTGATGTGAACCGGGCACTCAACTGCACCTATTATGGATATGAGAGAATGCCGAAAGCGCGTCCGGATCGAGTTGTGCATGCAAGGCTGGAGACAGCGGAGATAAGGTAAAATTGACCCCAAATCAGGTGTGAATCGCTGTATACCGCTGATAATCAGTGGTTTTCTCTCATAAGATTTTCCACATAGTTTCCACAAATCAGTTAAATGCTGTTATAATTGTCTCCGGTTAGAATTTATCAGATGTAAACCGGAGGAACTTAACCAGAATGAAAGCCTGGAATTTTTATCTTGCCTTAATGAGTTTAATCCTGCTTGTCGCGCTGATATCGTGCACTCCACCCCCAGACAAGGTTGGCCAGACACCCGGAAGCGCCGATGATACGCAGGTTGCCGAAGAGGACACATCCGCAACCGATGAAACCGAAACACCGGCAGATCTGACTGATAACGGTGATCCGGAAATGCAGGAGTCCGTGGGAAAAATGGATGAGGTCACTGCGGATGCAGTGGAAGATGAACTTCCTGCCGATGAGGGAGAACCGGTTGAAGAAGAACCTGCCGAGGAAGAACCGGCCGAGGAAGAACCGGAACCGGTCGAGACGGCTGAATTAACAATCGACAACATATTCACAAATTACGAGAACTGGCCACCGGAATCCATCACACCTGATGAGGTTGATTTCCTCAGGGATCTTGTGATCGTGATGGAAACGACAAAGGGCACGATCAAGCTGAAGGTTTTCCCGGACGCCGCCCCTATTCATTCCGCGAACTTCGTGAAGCTTGTCCGTGATGGATTTTACAACGGATCGGTATTTCACAGGGTCCTGTACGATTTCATGAGCCAGGCGGGTATGGCCGCGGATGGCAGCGAGGTCGATTATCGCCTGCCAGCGGAAATCGGACTTCCACACCGTGCCGGCACGCTTGCCGCTGCACGCCAGGCGGATCAGGTAAATCCTCACAGGATGTCATCGGGATGCCAGTTCTATCTCGTCCACACGGACACAAGCGGACAGCACCTTAACGGTCAGTATTCTGCCTTCGGCCAGATCATCGAGGGCCTCGATGTCAACCTTGAGCTGACGATCACCGGCCGGGGCGAAGCTGACGTTATTACACGCGCTTACATCGAAACCGAGTAAGCAATCGTTACATTTCGAAAAGTGAATCGCCTGTTCAATATCACAGGGGAGGTGAGTACCTGTTGCGTTCACAGGTGAAGTTCAGGCTGGCCTCGATGCTGAGAAGCGGGCTTGACGAGTTCGCGGAGCGATGGATCAAGTTCCTTCGTGCGAACGAGCTTGGCCCGGAGATGACCGGCACGTTTGAGGAATCGGTCAACGGGGCACGTCTTGCCTTCGAGGTTCTCGCGAATCTTCTCGAAGAAAAAGAGTACCTGAAATATCAGAATGTAATCAGGCGTCTTCTTCACGAGTGGATAAATTCAGCGGCAACGTATGAGGAGCTCGTAGACATCGAGGAGGCTTTTCCGGATTTCATACTGCCCTTCACCGATGTCGAACCGGAAAGTGAAGAGGCGGATGAAATATTCAGGGAACTGTACGACTTCTTCCATTCTGAAGTCCGTGCGTACGTGCTTTCCGATTATCTCCAGGTTTATGAAGAAATAATAGGTGCGGAGAGTCGTCACACGGCTTACGTGCTGTCGCATTTCGAGGCGATACTGGCACTCACCGCACATCTGAACGGTGCGAACACGCGCACCGATATACTGGATGGGCTGACGGATGCGGTTTCGGGGCTGTTTGAGAATGTCCTGGGTGTTGCGATCTACAACGAGAAGGACGATGGACTTAATTTAAGTTCGGTAGAAGTTCTGGATGAAAGTATTCCAGCGACGGTGGTCGATCCCGGCCTGTCTGCACGTCTCGAAGAAATATTCAATATAGGCGAACCGAGGTGGGTTTCGGAAAAGGACCTTCCATCCGGACTCAGGAACCTCATAGATATTGGAACGAGATCGGGGATTTCCGGATGTGCGATCCCGATCCGTCCGGGCGAAGCTGACGGTCTGCTGATCGTCGTGATGATCGGAACCGACCAGCCGGGAACGCTGGAGCTATCCCTTAGCAGGGTTGCATCTGCAGAGTGCGCCCTTGCTCTTGAACGCGCTTCCGGCAGGGAGACCATAAACCGGGTAAACCGGAAGATCAACGATATCCTGTCACTCAGTCGTGAAGCGGGCTGGGGCACCAGCTACCATGATACCGGGGAGTTTGTGCTTGAGTATCTGCTCGACCTGGTGCGTGGAAAACAGGCGCTGATTCTTACTCTGCCACCATCCGGTGAATCGTCAGAACCGTGGTATCCGCTCGCATGGCGTGAGATGTCCAGGGATGAAATCCAGGTTTACGAACGGGCGTCGAAACTTCCATCCATACTTAGGGTAGCGGTCCGCAGCGGGAAGATGCTGATGATGGACAGCGTGGAACTTAACCGAGTTCTGAGAGGAAAGGCCCCACTTACCGGGTTCGATCTGTCAAATAATGAGGCTCTCGGTCTCCTGCCACTGGCTGGTAAGGGATTTCGGCAGGGAATATGCGTTTTCAAATGTCCCAAATACGTCATGCACGAGGCAGAAACTGCTGATGTGCTGGCGATTTTCGCACGGACAGCCGCCGATTCTCTTAACGCTTCCAGAAAGTACGAGCTCAGCCTGAAATTCGCAAATCTTGAGGAAGAGGACACGAGAAGGGCGAGAATCCTTCAAAGGCAGCTGACAACATCATCACTGAGAACCCGGAACATGCTCTACTGGGCGCACCTTCAGCCCGCAGGCGAACTTGCGGGTGATGTGCTCATCGCACGAAAGGCCGGGCAGACAGCCCTTAACTTCTGGGCTGCCGATGTTGCGGGCAGGGGTACGGATGCGGGATGGTCTATGATGTACATAAGGCAGCTCCTTGCGGAGCTTCCACATGACATCGCCAACCCGTCCGCAGCTCTTGCGGAGATAAACAGGCGAATTCGTGAAATAGAATCGCAGTCATCTCCGGGAATCTACACCGGTCTTGCAGGTCTTCACCTTGACGAAGAAAAAAATATCGGACGATTCGCGCGTGCCGGTGCACCGCGAATGATAAAAACCGATCCGAAAGGGGAAATTACGGTTCTCGATCCAGAAGGGCTTCCGCTCGGCCTGCTGGATGATGCGCAGCTCGAGGACCTCCAGTTCGAATTCCACCCGGGAGATAAGCTTATATGGGCATCGGAAGGACTTCTCGGTCTTCGCGATGAAAAGGGTAAGCGGTATGGTGAATCCGGTCTGATCGACCGCGTAAGGAAGTACCATTTCCTTCCTGCGCGTGCGCTTTACGAGGAGATACTCATAGATGTCGGAGAGTTCTCCGATGTTGACAGGATTCAGAACGACTGGAGCCTTGTTGTAATCGGTTACAAGGCAAAAGCGTCGTGGTCCTCTGGTTGTGACGGGAAGAACCGTATCGACATGATCACGAAGGCAATGGACTGGCTCAGTGACAAATGTCGAAACGAAGATGATCTCAACGCACTTCGCCTCGTACTTGATGAAGCGATTACAAACGCGTTTGAGCACGGTAACAGGTATAACGAGGACGGGATTATCGAGCTGAAACTAACCTGCTCGAAACGTCACGTTCACGTGCAGGTACGTGACGAGGGGGGGAATTTAAACGACAGGGTTACGGAAGGCCATCTTCCGCCCGACAAACTTCTTGAGGACAAGGGTCGCGGATTTTTCCTGATCCGTCACCAGTCGGATCATCTCTGGGTGGAAGATCATCGCGGTGAACTGAATGTTGTCAGGTATCTTGGGGGAACAGATGAGTAATGATAACGGGAAAAGCGTTTCCATGTCCGGAGCTGATCGTGTAACCGAAAAGATCAGGCTTTTCGTTGCTGACGATTCCCTCGCCGATATGGTCGAGATTACCCTCAGACTGGAGGGACTGGAGATTGATGAGGGAACCGACACACAACCCGGACTTATTATCGCGGATTCCAGTGGCTACGCACAGTACAGGCAGGACTCATCGGTGAACGTAACACCACGAAGGTTACTACTGCTGGTTTCCGATGAAACGGATATACCCGAAGGAATAGAGTATCTGGTCGTACCGAGTCACGGAAACGACCATGACCTTGATCCGGAGCTGCTAGTAAAGAAAACGACCGATCTTTTATCCGGGCGAAGGCCCTCGGCGGAGGACAACCCTGTGACCGGTCTTCCCGGAACGGCCACGTTCGAAACCGAGCTTCGCGAAAGGATAAACAGCGGCGAGAGGTTCGGGATTATCTTCACGGACCTCAACCAGTTCAGGAGCTACAACCGCGCCTACTCATATTCGAGGGGCGACGAGATGCTTAATGCGGTCGCGGAGCTCCTTTCCAGGCAGCTTCTGGAAAATTCACATCCACAGAATTTCGTCGCTCATCTTGGAAGCGACGACTTCGCCCTGATTACAAGCGAGAAGCTCGCACCTGTGCTCGCGGAAAAAATTGTGGACTCATTCGACGAGATGGTGGCGAAATTCTACGATGTCGGGGACCTCTCACGCGGTTCGGTCATCTGCATCGACCGACGGGGACGCGAGAATGAATTCCCTCTCGTTACGATCGCGCTTGCGGTAATAATTTCTTCAAGGCGCGGCCTTTCTCATCCTGCGGAAGCATATGATATAGCCGAGGAACTGCTCGGTTACCTGAAATCGAGGGAAGTCACGGAGTCCTGCTGCATCGTGGAGCGTGCGGAAGGCAGGCAGGGGGATTCAATCCACTCCCGTAATTGATATAATCTCCAAATCAATGATCCGAAGATACCTGATCCCGGTTCTGTTGTCAGCGGCCTTAACAGCCGGTTTCTGTGGTATTGGTGAAGTCAGCGCTTCCAAGCAGCGTGAAGCCGACAAGGTCTGGAACACATCCGCCCTGACAGAAACCATAGTGGAATGGATCTCGGGCCAGGTACTGGCCGAGAGTCCGGTAATAAGCACGAGGGTTCTGTCGCTCAGGGACAACGGCCTGTTCCTCGATGCGGGTAGCTCGAGTGGTGTGGTTCCGGGGCAGATTTTCATAATCTACCGAACGCAGCATGATGGCTCGGGAGAGGTTGTATCCGGAGAGGTCCAGGTTTCATGGACACGTGAGGATTACTCTTTCGCGGAACCGATCGGCGAACTCGATCCGGATGATGTAACCACGCTTCATTTCGCCAGGCTTGTGAACGTACCACCGGTGGTATCCATGACAACACGGACGTCATCAGGCGATGACAGCGTCATGCTTAACAATCTTCTGAACTCCCTTGCGGATTCTCTTTCGTCGGGGAGACAAATAACCGCGGTTGTGGGCCTGTCGGGCGACCCGTCGTGGAAACTGACCCTGTCCGCGAGACTTGAAGGTACAGCCCTCGGGGCCACGCTCCAGGATCCGTCCGGGCAGTCAAGCTCTTCGATTAATCTCGATCTGTGGTCCGGTGCGGTCCTTGCTGCGAGGATATGGCTCGATCCCACATATATCGAGGGAGATTCAACTCCCTTTGCCAATTATATGGCGCCACCGGGAAGGCGGATTGTTGCGCTTGAAGCCGGGAACGTTCTGGCTGGTCCTCGGGACGAGCTTGTGCTTCTGGACGGTGCGGATTTGAGAATTTACGATCTCTCTCGTGCGGAACCAAGGCTTCTCACCCAGTTAACGGTGGACATACCGCCCGGCCCCGTTCGGCACAGGTCTGATACAGGTTCGATATCGCTTATCGATCTCGACAGGAACGGTACGACGGAGGTCTGTCTCGCTCCTCCGGGTGCGAGCAGGGGTGAAATCTGGAGTTTTACGGAGGACCAGTGGGTCCTGGTCGATTTCCTGACCTGGCCACCCCATGCCGCCGATACCGATACGGGGGGAATCCTCGTAGCGCCATGGCAGGTCAGCCGTCCGTCCCTTGAACCTTTCAATACACGATGGGTTTATCCTTTACTGGACAGCGAGGAGCGAATCACAACGATTGATATAAGTCTTACTTCCATGGCGGTGGTTCCGGACAGCGGGGGGGCGACGCCGACGGTAGCCGGAACCACAACCGATGGCAGGCTCATGCTCTTTCCGCCGGGTGGTGTCGGGGAAGCGGTTCCCGGAACATGGGGCGACAGGCTTGAAGTGGCAATGTACAGCGACGGTCCGGTCGGGATTGTGTCGTCCCCATGGTTCACGAATGACGTTCTTTACATTATCGACCTGTATTCGGGAACAGTGCTAGCGGAGTTCGGTGTGCCAGATGGAGTGGTAATCGATGTGGCAACCGGAGATATCGACGGCGACAGCCGGGCGGAAATAATCACAGCGGTTCTCGCAGAGGATGGTGTGAGGATTTACTACTGATGGCGAAACGATCGGGCATATTCCTTCTGGTGATCCTTGCGATCGGGCTGCTGCATGGGACGGCGTCCGGTAAATCATCTGTCCTGTACGGTGGAAGCCCGGCGATAGGATTGTCATCCGATGAGACCGTGACGTCGATAGACCGTCCGGTCACGCCAGTCACTTCAATACTTCTGGATCACATGAATCCATGCGGAATCTCCTTTTACAGCGAGATGTCGCTTCTCACGGTCGATACACCCGAAGAAAACACCGTAATTCTGAAAATAGCGCCGGGGATAACATGGTCCGATTCGCCATCAAGACTTCTGACAGCTGAAGATGTTGTGTCGTCATGGGGTTCGATGGTAAACGCCCGGTGGGATGCGTCGTGGGCGCTCAGGGGAGTTGTCGAACGCGAGTCTGAAACCGGCACAGTTCCCACGATCGATATCATCGATGATCACACCATTAAAATTGAGCTTAAGCCGGGTTATTCCGTTGAAGATTTCATAATTTCGCTGCGCTCTCCAGCGTTAAGATTGACCATGGGGAGGTCTGGTGGTGGGCTGGACGGAACCGGACCTTTCATGCAGGAGGTCCAGTCACCGACACGAATGAGGCTTACGGGATCGCTGAGTCACTTCTACGGAAGGCCGTTTGCGGATGAAATCAGTGTCATTTCGTATCCGTCTTCGGATGAAAGCGTGCTCGACTTCGGACGCGGGAGCCTAGACGGTTTGATAATAACCTCGAGTGAATCCGATGCGTACGAGGGATCATCGCGATCTGTTCCCGGCTCGATGGAATCAATCGGGCAGGGAATGGTAGTACTTGTTATCAATCCGCTGAGAGTACCAAATGTGGATGAGCGGAGAGCGCTTGCTATGTCGGTTGATATTACGGGCATCGCTGACGTGGTGCTAGGTCAGGGTGCGACTGGTATTTCTGATTTCAACGGAACACCTGCGGCTGGTGTGCAGGAGACAATAAATGCCGGCAGAAATCTCTATAGTTCGCTCGCGGGGCATAAGCCGTCTTTGACGCTGTATGTATGCGATGATCCTGCTGCTGAAGCGGTTGCCGGGCGTCTGAGGGCTAACTGGGAGAGCCTGGAGGTGCCGGTGGAAATCAGTTATCGAACCGGACCTCTATACATGAGCAGCGACGCCGATGCGATGCTCCTGGCGTTGAGGGTCATTCCCGGGAACGAGGGAATTCTACCGCAGCTGCTCTCGCTCGTGGACCGCGCGGGGATGTGGGAGGTTTGTTCATCTGCGATGGGGCCTGGTCCCGGTGCGCATTTAAGGGATGTGAGGTCCGGGCTTATAACCGCAGACCTTGATGATGTCGGGGAAGCACTAATTGAGTCGGGAATAGCCACACCGCTAGCGAATTACGATATATACTTCGCGCCCGGCCCGGGAATTTCTCTTGTGCCCGATGAAGTATATCCCGGACCTGTCCTGTGGCGCGCGTTCATGGGAACGCTTCCGGTCCGCAGGGAAAATACGCAATCCACTGCGGATGGGGAACAAATCGAGTAAACTTGCCGGGAAGCAGGTTCCGGCTGCAGATAAAGACCAATGAGAATCAGCATCTTCGCGAAACTTGCCTTAACTTTCCTGGTGATAGTCGCCGGGCTTGTGACATTTCTATACGTGAGTTCCGCGAAGGAGCTCGAACAGAGTTTCGCGTCACTGGTCGAGGACCGTGTTGACCGTGTCACGCGCGGTATTGACCGCGAAGCCGAGATACTTCTATCAGAGATCGAAAGCAAGCTGCAGGGTATGGCCGACAATTTCGATTTTCATAACAGCCTTGTGGACAGCGTCGGCAGCATGAGTGGTGAGGCAGAGCTCCGGGAAAGGGTTGTGGAACTGCGGAACATCGCCGACCTCGATTATCTCTGGCTGATCAGCTCCGATGGACGCCTTCTGGCTGCCGGACATGATCCGGATGCCTGGGGTACCGACCTCGCCGGGCTGGACGCGACTTTCAGCGATCACCTGTCGATTGCGATGTCCGAGGAGACTGTGAGGGCAATCGGCGTACAGACTATATTCGCTCACTCGTACTTTATCGCCGAGGCGATGCTTCCCGTCACCGCGTACGACAGCTACCTCGAAAGCGTCAGACTTGATGGTATCCTCTGGGGTGCGGAGACAATCGACGTGGACTTCATTTCGCGGTCAGCCGATCTTGCCGGTGCTGAGATTGTTACGATCGCGCCGGGTGTCGATCCCCTCGTGAGCTGGGAGACACCGTCCGGGTCGGTCGATCCCGAGATACTTGCCGAACTTGAACGTGGCGGTCCGGAGATCAGTTTCGATGGCGAGATCTACGAAATCTCAACAATTCCTTTCCCGAGATCGGAGCAGGATTCGGAGAGGATCACACTTCATCTGCTGATACCCAAATCCGATCTGCTTTTAAGAAGGAGGGCGATACTTGGGAGCATCCTGATAGAGGCTATCGGTGGGGGACTTGTCGCGATACTTCTAGCGTTCCTGATATCGAAATCGATCACGTGGCCGATAGAGCGACTGAAAACTGCCGTCGCCGCGCTGGCGTCGGGTGATCTGAGCAAGAGGGTCGAGGCGCAGTCGCGCGACGAGGTCGAGGACCTCGTGAAGGCGTTCAACACGATGGCGGACGAACTCGATGCCAATACGCGACGGCTTGTCGAGGCCGAGAAGCTGTCGGCGTGGCGGGAGGTTGCAAGGCGTCTCGCGCATGAGATCAAGAACCCGTTGTCGCCTATCCAGTTGTCCATTCAGAACCTTGTACGGGTATATAAGGGGAACCCGGAGCGATTTGAAAAGAACCTGACAGAGACGAGTGAGACGATTCTGCAGGAAGTGGACCGTCTGAAAACCCTCGCGGATGAATTTTCCAATTTCGCCCGAATGCCCAAGCCGGTACTAAAGCCGAACGATATAAGCGAACTTGTGCGCGGGTCGGTCGCGCTGTTTGATGCTGCGAAGACCGGTACGGAGATAGTTTATTCAAGCGATGGTAACGTGCCGATGGTGATGCTCGATCGTGACGCGATGGGTCGTGTGTTCACGAACCTTATCAAGAATGCGGTCGAGGCGATGAAGGACAGGGATGGCGGGATTCGTGTCGCAGTTGAGAATTTCACTCATGGAAAGCAGCCGTGGGTGCGTGTGACAATCGCCGACCAGGGAATCGGAATGAAGGAGGAGGAGCTCAAGCAGAGTTTCAATCCATATTTCACTACAAAGAAGGGTGGAAGCGGGCTCGGACTCGCGATAGTGCAGAGCATCCTGTCGGAGCACAGGGGACGGATACACCTGTCGAGCAGATATGGTGTGGGAACGACAGTTACGCTTGAGCTACCAGGGGCAGGGAAAATTAATAAATAGCTGCAGAGTATTCTTAATTAGGCATATGGAAATATAAGTACTATCTCATAAAGGTAAAATATATAAATCAGGGAAAATCTTCCAATTTTTTAAAATTTTACGGAGTTTTAACAGTTAAAGGGCTTTAATTAGGCGAGGCTGTCGTGCTATAGTCAGGCGGTACAGGTTTTCGGGGGATATATTTCAACTTGCGAATAATCTGGTTTTAAGCTTTCGGCAGTACGAATTGCAGTATTTGTATATATTCGCTGGTCACGCTTATAGCCATCGCCACCGATAAAACCTGAAAAATATATCTTGGGGATTACTGGACCAGGCCGGTTGATCAACCAACCGGGGAAGGAAGGAACGATGAATGGCTGATGAAACCTGCGTCCATGAGTGGACCATAACCAATCTTCGCAGCGGTTACCTTGTCACCGAGGGTGACATGAAAACCGGCGAACGGGCCAACTTCTTCACCCTGGAAGACCGTCACCACATGGACACGTACATCGACGGGGAACATGTCTGGAGATTCATGGGAAGTTCCCAGGCAGTCAAGTTTGACCTGAAGTGCGAAAAATGCGGAAAGACTGTCGCGCTGGACAGAACCCAGGCCCTTGCTATGTGCGTCGACTGCAAGGAAAACTGCAAGGCGGGCATGAAGGGACGCGACAATGAGAACACATGGGTTTACCTCGCCCTGTGTAATGAGACTCTTCACAGAAAAGGTGAGTGCGTGACAGAAGAAGAGGTCAATGCACTCACGGAGTACTTCAACGGCAGGCTGAAGACTCCCGGCAAGAAAATCATCTTCGTACCGTGCATACTCCGTGAGTCGATAGATTTCTGCCAGGCGGAAATACTCGCCGATGTCGGCATGAAGGATATCGACTGAGTAACCTGTGGAGTAAGACTCATTTAAATTCACCGGTCAGAGGGAGAGAAAAAATGAAAATAACCAATCTTAAAGACAATGCAGGCCTGAAGGCACTGAACGAGATCCATGACAAGGAAATCGAGGGGGTTTTCATATCCGACATGGTGAGCGACATCGTAGCCGGTGCTCAGCCGGGTAATGTGCTGCTGACGATACAGACACACAAGAACCTTATCGCGACGGCCAACCTGGTTGATGTGTCAGCGATCATCTTCGTAAGGGGGAAAGAGCCGGCGGACGATGTGGTGGAGCTTGCGAATCGCGCGAAGATCACGCTTTTCAAGACCGATCTTGACGCATGGAAGCTCGCGCTCAAGCTTCACGAACTGGGCCTCGAGTAAAAACGGGGGGTTATCGGTTTACCTTAATCTGAACTGATCCCGCGCGGGATCGTAAAGCGATTATTGGATCGCTTTATTACCACCTGACGGGAGGTCACGGATGGCCGTGCAACCGCTAACCTTGGCACTGAACGATTACTCAGGGAGTCGTGAGGATCTTATCCCGATCCTGCAGAAAGTGCAGGAGGTCGAGGGCTTCATTTCACCGGGGGCCGTACGCCTCGTTTCCCACAAACTGAAAATTTCCGAGAACGAGATCTACGGCGTGGCGACTTTCTACGCACAGTTTCGTTTTCACCCGCCCGGCGAGCATCACATCATGGTGTGCATGGGTACTGCGTGCCATGTCAAGGGTGGTGCCCAGCTTGCGGCGGCGCTCGAACATCAGCTGGGCATTAAAAAGGGCGAGACCACACCCGATAACAGGTTCGATCTTGATTACGTGGCGTGCCTTGGATGCTGCGCGCTTGCGCCGGTGGTGAAAATCGACGATGAAATCTACAGCCAGATGACAGTTTTAAAGCTCAGGCAGGTGCTTGATGAATACAACGAAGATTGACAAAAGACGAGCCAGAGCCGGGAAGATCTGGGAAGCTTTTATCAACAACAAAAAACCCATGATCATCTTCGGAACCGGTTCGTGCGGACGTGCCGCGGGCGCTATGCATACATGGAAGGCCACGGAAAAGGCCCTTGAAGACAACGGGGTAGACGCTGATCTTGTCGAGGTTGGATGTATCGGTCCGTGCTATCTCGAACCCTTCATGGACCTGAAGCTTCCGGGAAAACCGAGAATCAGCTATTCCAATGTAACTCCGGAGAAGGCGGAGAGGATAATCTCTGACTTTTTCAAAGAGGATAAAATTCCGACGAGGGACCTTGTCGGGCATTTCGGAGAAGAGGGCGACCTCGACGGTATGCGCCTGTTCTGGGACCATCCGATGCTCAAAAAGCAGGTCAGGCTGGTTCTTCGGAACTGCGGAATAATCGATCCGACAAGCATCGATCATTATCTTGCCAACGACGGGTACAGGGGGCTTGAGAAGGCTCTCTCGATGACTCCCGATGAAGTGATACAGGTCGTGAAGGACGCGGGTATCCGCGGACGAGGCGGCGCGGGATTTCC
>Ga0272441_10003640_pt1 | contig 29070 bp, 23 predicted proteins | sample SSMProp6N_FD_193582 | JGI IMG/M metagenome (GOLD analysis project Ga0272441, IMG submission 193582) | Marine sediment archaeal communities from Little Sippewissett salt marsh, Falmouth, MA, United States - SSM-Prop-6N | ecosystem: Environmental > Aquatic > Marine > Wetlands > Sediment ... | reverse complement strand
AATAGACCCTTAGGTTCTGATATTGTTTATACAAAGACAATGGATGATTTGATGAAAATTTCTGAAGAAATTGGAAAACCAGTAATTCACTTTGAATCAGAAAACAATCATACCTATTATGTAATAGATGAATCCATTCAATATCAATATCTATTGACATCTGAAGGAAAGATTTCAAAAAAGGTTAAATGCCCATATTGTCAAACAACGATTCTAACAAAAGGAAAACCTGGGGAGACAATAAAGATTAAATGCCCTAACTGTGAAAAGACCGGAGAAACAACTATATAAGCTCGTTGCAGGATGTTTGTTCTATAAAATTTAAATATCCAAATTATTATAACATCAAAAAAGGAAAAAGATCATATAATAAATAGATTTAATAATAAAATCTGTATTATAAAATTCGCATAGATTTAAAAATAGTATTGTTATGTCGCCGATAACAATATAAAATTGTTAAAAAAACAGGCGGGGGAGGTGAAAGGATGAAAAATTCTAAATTAACATTATTTTTTGCAAGTCTTATTATAGCAATTATCACTCTTTCAGGTTTTACAACACTTGCTGCTCAAAATCCACAACAAAAAGTAATAAATGAACCTCAGCCAGGCATTGTTTCTGTAAGTGGTACCGTATTTGGATTTCCGCTTGATGGATCAGGCCCTAAAATAATTCCAAATGCATCAGTATATATTGGTGGCGGTAAACTGAAAGATGGTATTCATTTTGCATTGAAATCAACAACCACAAATGAAGATGGCTACTATCAGTTTGAAAATATGCCTATTGGTATATACTTGGTAATGGCTTTTAAACAAGGACAATATCTTCCAGGATTCCGTATTGTAATTCTTACAGAGCTTATCCCAATTAAGCATAATGCAGATATCTATCTTTTACATAAGCTGTTTGGAGGCAGCCAACAGTTAATGATGCAGGGAATGGAGTTACTTCCAGAAGGCCAAGAAGTTCTATATAATCCTGAAGCCACAAGTAAATAATTATTAAAAAAATTCTTTTCTTTTTTTTTATTATTAATAAATCAATTTAACATTTAATTTTATAAAAATAAAAGTATGATATTGAACAATTGTTACCGATATTTAAAAAGATTATCTATTAAAAAAAACAAATAAAAAAATGATTTTTGTACTAAAAATTTTATATATTAAAAAGATAGTATATAAATTTAAGGTGAACAAAATGAAGATAATAATATGTAAAAAAACCTTAGTTTTTTTAGTTACACTACTATTCTTCGGAGTGGCAACTGCACCCTACATCACCGCAGATATAAACAATACAAATCAACTCCTAAATAAAATCCATAATCTATCAACAGAAATGATAGATATCGAAATCAGATTTTATGGAATAGATGAACCAAAAAAATATACAGTAACAATACCTAAAAATGATGCCACAGCTATAGAAGAATTATTTAATGAATTAAATGAAGATATAAAAAATGCTGAAAATAAAGAAGAAATTATCCAACTGTACAACGACGCAGCCCTATCTCTAAAAAATTATGGATTATTCCCAGATGACACAAGCCTAGAAGAAATACAACAAATAATAACCGGTAGTAACTCCCATCAAAAGGCTTTTAGCTTAGAAAAAACAATCTATGATTTTATAGATAAATACGAAAAAGCAAAAACAACAGATGAAAAATTTACAGTATTTAATGACTTAATAACATCAATGCAAAAACAAAAACTATGGCCAGATGAGATAACCAGTGCAGACGTATACTCCTTAATTGATGAATTAGAACCAGTAAAAAACAAAGAAAATATATCTGACACTTTAAGCGAAATAAACTCCTTATTAAACGATCGCCAACTACTACCAGATGGATTAAGTGTTGAAGAATCCCAACAATTAATCAACAATTTCGAACAACATCTAACCAGCACAATAGAAAAAGGTATCGACAATACTCTAAAAAGTCCATCACTAAATATAAATAGCGAAAAACAAGGTAATGACTGGGGATTACTAAATAAATATTGCTTTATTGTTACAAAAGCATCTGGAGTAACACCGATAAATTTTAATTCTATTTTTGGTGCTTTGATAGCAATGGCTGCATTACTTGGGCTGGGACCGGGTGATGAAAATTTTTGGTTATATGTTTTATTAATTATAATCGGTGAAATAATTTTTCTTTATGGACTTAATAAACCTCTTCATTTTTTTGATTGGATACACATGGAAAAATCTGATTCAAAGTTATATTATTTTACATCAGTAGGATTATTAGGCACTAGACAATTTAAAGCCCCCTCTTCTAAGTGGAAGCTTAATATTTATGGTTTTCTTGGATTAAGTATTAAATTAGATTTAAATATTATAGATGGTAAAGAATTATTACTTGGTGCATCTCTAGCCGTATGGGCTTATCCACTAGATAATAATGAAAACACTCAAACAATTCCAACATCACAAACTCAATCCAGCAGTCAGATAAGCAGCACAACCACACAAACCACAGCAGGTACAACTACCATAAACCAATAAATACAAACAAAATAAACAATTCTAATTCCTTTCTTTTAATAACTCTATCTAAAATTTAATTTTATAAAAATAAAAGTATGATATTGAACAATTGTTACCGATATTTAAAAAAATATATATTAAAAAACAATAAAATAATGATATTTGTACTAAAAGATTTATATATTAAAAAGGTAGAATAAAAGTATAAGGTGAACAAAATGAAGATAATAATATGTAAAAAAACCTTAGTTTTTTTAGTTACACTACTATTCTTCGGAGTGGCAACTGCTCCCTTCATAACTGCAGATATAAACAATACAAATCAACTCCTAAATAAAATCCATAATCTATCAAAAGAAATGATAGATGTCGAAATCACAATTTATGGAATAGATGAATCAAAAAAATATACAGTAACAATACCAAAAAATGATGCCATAGCTATAGAAGAATTATTTGATGAAATAAATAAAGATATAACAAATGCTGAAAATAAAGAAGAAATAATACAACTATACAACGACGCAGCCTTATCTTTAAAAAACTATGGAGTACTCCCAAGTGATACAAGCGTAGAAGAAATACAACAAACAATAACCGGTAGTAACTCCCATCAGAAAGCTTTTGATATAGAAAAAACAATCTATGATTTTAAAGATAAATACGAAAATGCAAAAACAACAGATGAAAAATATACAGTATTCGATGACTTAATAACATCAATGAAAAAACAAAAACTATGGCCTGAAGAAATAACCAGTGCAGACATAAACTCCTTAATTGATGAATTAGAAACTATAAAAAACAAAGAAAATATAACTAAAACTTTAAGCGAAATAAACTCGTTATTAAACGATCATCAACTATTACCCAATGGATTAAGCGTAGAAGAATCCCAAGAAATAATCAACGATATCAAACAAGATCTAACCAGCACAATAGAAAAAGGAATTGACAATACTCTAAAAAGTCCATCGCTAAACATAAATAGCGAAAAACAAGGTAATGACCGAGAATTACTAAATAAAAATTGCTTTGTTGTAACAAAAGCAACTGGAGCTGAACACATTAATCTTATTTATTTATTAGGTTTACTTTTTACAGTTGCGGGACTTTGTAACATGGGTGATTGGAATCCTGATAATGATGATTTAGCTTTATTATATATTTTAATCGGTATAATACTGATGTTCTATGGATTAATTAAACCTCTTCACTGGTGTGATTTAGTATATATGAATAATGATATTTCAGAGTTACACTCATTTAACTCAATAGGACAGTTAGGTATTAAACAATTTGAAGAACCTCCTAACGATGATGATTGGGAGCTTGAAATTAGAGGTTTTCTAGGAGTAAGTATAAAACTAGGTTTAAATATTATAACAGGAAAAGAATTAATTCTTGGTGCAGCTCTAGCCATATGGGCTTATCCAATAGATAATAATCAAAACAGTCAAACAATTCCAACAGCACAAACGCAATCCAGCAGTCAGACAAGCAGCACAACCACCCAAACTACAGCAGGTACAACTATCATAAGTTGATAAATTCAAACTAAATAAAAAAATTCTCATTCCTTTTTTTAATAACTCTATCTAATATTTAATTTTATAAAAATAAAAGTATGATATTGAACAATTGTTACCGATATTTTATTTTTTATATATTTTTTAAAATATTTTTAATTACTAAAAGTGGGCTATAAAATATAAATATTATAGACAAGAATTATAGTATTTAAAGATAAAAAGAATGATATAAATAAGGAAAAAATTTGATAAAAAAATAAGTTGCAGGATATTTGTTCCATAAAACACTTATAAAATAAAGGTAAAAAAAGTAATGAGGTGAATCCTTGTTGAAAGATAATAAAAAAATAATTATAATAATATTTGTAATAATCACTGGTGTAATAATTACTGCTTGGTTAATTCTTAATAACTCTATAGTTAAAAACGAAACTATTGGTGGAATCTGTATACACAATGAAAACCCAGATGATATAAACAGAAATGAAAAAAGTGAAACAATTGCTAATTCAACATTTCATACTTTATTACCAAAACAAACCTATTATCCTTTAGACTGGGAAACATTTAATGTTAATTCTAGCTGTAAAAGGATAGAAATATATTGGAATGTTTTAAATAATAGCCAAAACCGCGAACTAACAACAGAGGAAGAAAATGATCTTTACATCTATATAAAATTATCAAATTTTACAATAAGCCAAACATATTACGACTTCAAAATTTCGCCTGAGAGAAATAAAATATCTATTAAAACAACCAATAAAGAAATCCAAGAGAAATGGACGATCTACTTTTATAATCAACTGGAAAACATAGATGTAGATATTAGCTTTAAAATTGTAAAAATTACTGAAGCATAATATAAAAAAAATTTATTCTTTATTTTTTTTCAAAAAAATGTAAATAATATAAATAAACTGTCTTTTTAGAATATAAATTATTAAAAAAAAATTATTAAGAAATATTAATATTTAAATCCTAAAAACTTAGTCAATATAAATATTAAGTGAGGAATTTAAAAAAATGGATGAAGATAAAAAACAACAAAAAATATTTGGAATTGGATTAAGTCGAACTGGTACAAGAAGTCTTACCCGTGCATTGAAAGATCTAGGATTTAAAATTGCACATTTTCCTAACGACCGTGTAACATATAAGGAACTCTGCAAAGGTCAATTCAATTTTTCATTACTAAAGGATCATGACGGGATTACGGATATAACAACAATTCCATATTATAAACAATTAGATGCAACCTACCCCAATGCAAAATTTATTCTTACCATCCGGGACAAAGAAAAATGGTTAGTTGGTATTGAGGGACACTTTCATAGAATTCAAATGCCAAAAATTCTGCCAGATATTTTAACTAAAAATAAAGTTCGTCGATTTCTTAGAGCTGCAGTATACGGTACATATCACTTTAATAAAGAAAGGATGTCTTATGTTTACGACGCCCATTATAAACAGGTCATACAACACTTTAAGGGTCGTGAACACAAACTATTAATAATTAACATCACTGGAGGAGAAGGATGGGAAAAACTCTGTCCTTTTCTTGGAGTCCCCATCCAAACTGAACCTTTTCCTAAAAAAAAGTAACAGCAAAAAATTATTAAGCTATTTGCTACAAAGTTATAAAAAAATAATTAAATGCAAATATAAATCAAAAAATATTTTATATATTTTGTAGAATTTATTTTATAAATATGATAAAAAGACTATAAATTATAAATAGTAGAACTTAATATAAATAATAAGTAATAAAAATCTATTTTAATTATAAATTATTAAAACTTAAGAAGGCAGTAAAAATGAAAAATAATAATTATAAAAAAATGGGTGCTGTTTTATTAATTTTAACAATGTTTATAGTTTCTATATCTAATGGAACTATTGCAGGGATAACAGATAGTATTAGTTCATTAGAAAAATCAAATGATTCAACAGATGAAGATACTACTATAGATTTGGAAGAAATACAATTAAAATCTATGAAATACCAAATATCTTCAAACAATTTTACATATTACCAAGATAAATATGCAGTAATAATTGTTGGTGACCCAGGAGATCCTCAACATTATAAATGGTTTACAAACGATGCTCAACGACAATACAACGTTTTAAAACAAAAATATGGTTTTTTACCGGGAAAAATATTTGTTTTAATAACTCTAAAAGAAGGAACCAAATGGCAAGAAAACCTTTCATGCGACCCAGATATAATTGATATGGATGCAATTGAAAAAAATATTAAAAACCTTTTTAGGGAGTTCAGAGCCTATGGCCTCTATGAAATTGATAATAAAGATTTACTATATGTTGTAATAATAAGTCATGGTTTAGATATCGGTACCTTTTATGGAAGTAAAATTGGTATAGGTGATTTATGGCCAAATGGACATGATACATATTTTGGTTTGGAAGACGAAATAGACGAAGAAGCATTACAAACAAATGAAGAACTAGAGTCAATAAAAAAGGAAGCTGCACAATATCTAAATGAAAATGCATTAGAAGAATTTGAAAATAATAAAATATCTTCATTAAACTTTAACTCAAATTGTAGTGTTTTAAGTCCTACAAAACTATTTGATTGGGAATTTGCTTTGTATAGTAGCAATATAAATGCAAAAAGAATAGTTTTTATGCTTCAGCCTTGTTTTAGTGGAGGGTTTATCAGAGAACTAAGTGGTAACAATAGAGTAATATTAACTGCATCAAGAGAAAATGAACTAGCTTTAGCGCCCTTTATTGGCTTTGTTTATTATGGGTTAAATGGTTCAGCAGATCTAAATTATGATAACAAAATAACAATTGCAGAAGTATTTGAATATACATCAACAGGAGTTAGAAATTATTTAAATAACCATCCAGAGGAACGCCCGCAACATCCATTAATTGATGACAATGGAGATGGCATCGGAAAACTAGATCAAAATACTGGTTACAATCCAAACAAACAGGGATATGATGGACATATAGCCGCAAGAATTTTTAACTTTGAATATGAAGAGTCAAATCTATTAACAATTCAAAATAGCCAACAAATTAGCCTAATATATCAACAAAAATTAAACTAAAATATTTACCAAAAAAATATATAAAAATAATTCTTTTTCTTTTAAAAACATTTTTACAAAACATTTATATTTAAAAATATCATTTTTATAAATATATTTTTGGGGAGGAAAAAAAGAAATGAATAAGAAAATATTAGGAATTTTTGTATGTATAACGCTTTTAACAACAGCAACTTTGACAATAGCAACAAATGTAATTGAAAAAAAAACTGCCTCACGCGGCTGGTTAGAAAAACAAAAACTAATTCCGTCTGATGGTAGTGGAAATGATAGATTTGGTAGTGCAGTTGATATTGCAACATATAATGCAATAATAGGTGCATATTTTGATGATTCAGGCTCAATTACAAATTGTGGATCTGCATATATTTTTACATATGACGGTTCCAGTTGGAGTCAACAAGCAAAATTAACTGCATCAGATGCAGATGATGACGATGAATTTGGAATATCTGTATCAATTGATGGTCATTATGCCATAGTAGGTGCACATTACGACGATGCAAATGGTGCTCAATCAGGCGCTGCATATATTTTTCATCGTTCGGGAGTTACTTGGTCACAGCAAGCAAAAATTACACCATCAGATGCTGCTGCTGGTGATCAGTTTGGAAGATCTGTTTCAATGGATGTTACAGCGGATGGAGACTATGTAATTGTTGGTGCTCCTGGTAAAAATAGTGATCAAGGTTTTTCATATATATTCAAACGCTCAGATACCTCCTGGATTCAACAAACTAAAATTGGTGCTACAAATAGTAAAAAATTAGGTTACTCAGTTTCAATTTGTATGCCTTATGTTCTAATGGGTGCATATGGTACAAATAGCAATACTGGTGCAGCACATATTTATGAATTAATAGGATCGTCATGGTATGGAAAAGGAGCCTTAACTGCTTCAGATGGCGTAAGTTATGATCTTTTTGGATCATCAGTTGCAATAAATCATGATTACGCTATATGTGGTTCTCCAGGCCATGATTTAACATATGGTGGCGAAGGAGCAGCATATATTTTTGAAAAACCTACTAGCGGATGGACAACTATGACTGAAACACAAAAAATCACAGCAAGTGACATAGCTAGTTCAGATGGATTTGGAAAATCAGTATCTGTTGATGGGGACCATGTAATTGTTACATCACCAGATGATGACGATGGTGGATTAGCATCTGGTTCTGCATATATATTCAAGAGAGGAGCTACATCCTGGAATGAGATGGCAAAATTAACTGCATCAGATGCAGCTGCCCAAGATTACTTAGGTTGGTCCGCATCAATTAATGCAGTTGACACACAAACATATAATGCAATAGTCGGTGCATATGCTGACGATAATACAAATGGAGTTGATGCAGGATCTGCGTATGTTTTTAATTGGAGCAACCAAGCACCAAATGCACCAACAATAAACGGACCAGTAAGCGGAAAACCAGGCAAATCCTATAATTACAAATTTAAATCAACAGATCCAGATGGAGATCAAGTATACTATTATGTAAAATGGGGAGATGGCAGCAACACAGGATGGTTTGGTCCATATGCATCAGGTGTAGAACAAACAAAAAGTCATACATGGAGCTCAAAGGGAACATATCTAATTGAAGCAAAAGCAAAAGATACATATGGTGCAGAAAGTGGCTGGCAGACATTATCTGTTAAAATTCCTAAAAACAAAGCAATGACTATACCTTTGATAAAACTCTTAGAGAATCATATAAATCTGTTGCCAATAATAATAAGAAATATAATTCAAAGATTGGGACTATAATTTTAAGTCCTTTTTTTCTTTTTACTCACAAAATAATTATCTATTAAATTAAAAAATATAATATTTTATAAGGGAGCACTAAAAAAAATTATTCCTTAATGAAAACATTTATAAAACCTATTATCATAAAAATAATTGTTAGGTGGAGGCAATAAAATGAAGAAAAAAATATTTTGTTTATTTGTTTGTATGCTAATGATAAGCATTTCAGGAGCTGTTTTTACTCAAAGCAAAGAAATAAAAACATATAATAAATCAACAAACGATAGAGATTATACACATACAATGCTTGCAGAGTATTTTACTTATACAACTTGTGAGCCTTGTAAATTCGCCCATCAAGCATTAAAAAATATTTACAAATATCATCAAAATAATTTAGGATATCATCCGTTTTATTATATTTCAATGGTATATGATGTAAACGATTGGGCAGAAGATAGACATGATGAATTAGGAGTTCAAGTTTCTCCTACTGTATGTTGGGATGGCCCTTATAGAAAAGATGCGGGTGCTGAAAGTGTTCAAAATGCTGAAAACAAGTATAACAACAGCATAGCAATTACTGGAAATAGAAATGTTAAAGATATAGATTTAGAACTCGATGTCGAATGGTGCGGAGCAACAAATGAAGGACCGACTGATGGTCAAACCTTTGTATATGTTGAAACAAATCTTACCTGGATGCTTACTGCTATGGACATTGATGTTAACATTGATAATAATGAAAATAGTCAATATGATGGTCATCTACGTGTGTATGTAACAGAAGTTAATTCCACCTATTGGGATGACACTTGGGATAACCCTTATACTTTTGCATTTCTTGATTATGCTTGGAATGAGGATGTTAGTTTAAGTGCAGGTGGATCTTGGTCTGATACTGATGAATGGGATGGTTGGGATCATAATAATGGTCAGGGAGAACGTTATGATGAAATATATCAAGATAACTGTATGGTTATTGCAGCAATATTTGATGAAGACAATAATAATTATGCAGATGAAACCGACGGTTTTTTAGCAGGTAAAGGTACTGGACCAAAGGTTTTTGATATATATTTTGGTAATACCACTACCCCGCCTTTACTAGAAAATAATGTTTCTATTCGAGAATATGACCCAACTCCTGGAACTGGAGAATATCTTGAGTTTGATACCACTTATTACTGGAAAATTGACGTATGGAATAACAAAGATGAGAAAACCACAGGGGATATTTTTAGTTTTACAACAAGAGGAAATGATCCACCAAACACACCTACTAATGAAAGACCAAGAAACAATTCACTTAATAATCCTATTGACACCAATCTTTCATGGGCTGGTGGAGATCCAGATATGGATGATGTAACCTATGATATATATTTTGGTTTACACGACCCAATGAATGACCCACCACAAGTAGGATTCAATGAAACTCTAACAACTTTTGATCCTTCTCCATATGGTGATAACCTTGAATTCAAAAGAAAATATGAATGGAAGATTGTAGCTTGGGACAAATATGGTTACAAAACAGATGGCCCAGATTGGTATTTCACAACTGAAAAAAACAAACCACCTAATCAAGCAAGTGACCCTATTCCAGAAGATGGAGCAACTAACGTACCAATCGATATTAAGTTTCTATACTGGAATGGTAGTGATCCCAATTCTGGTGATACATTGAAATACGATGTGTATTTTGATGATGCCTTCCCACTTTCGAAGAGAGAGAATAAACAAAGTGAGGAATATTGGGAAATACCATTTGTCACTAATCTTACTTTATATAAGACATATTATTGGCGCATTGACACTTATGATAGAGAAGGATTAAAAACCAATGGGAAAAACTGGAGCTTTACTACTGGACTAAATCGAGAACCTGAAGTAACAATACTAGGTCCTAATAAAGGAACAAGAGGTGTAAAATATGAGTTTAAATTCACAGCAGTTGATCCCGATGGTCACGACGTTGAATATTATATTGATTGGGACGATGGTGATAAAGGATGGATTGATGGCACATATGAATCAGGAAAAACAATATCTTTGAATCATACCTGGAATAGAGATGGAGAATATACTATAATGGCCAAAGCAAAAGACTCATTTGGTAAACAAGGCAATTCTTCCTATCATATTATGTCAGTTCCAAAAAGTAAATTTTTAATTGATTTACCGATACTTAAATTCTTGATAGAGCGATTTCCAATTCTTGCTAGAATTTTAAATATTATAATATAATAAAAATCTATTTAAAATTGTTATACAAAAATAGTATTAATCTATACTAAAACAACTCAGGCAACCAACGTTCCTTAAAAATTTTTCTAGCCATCCAAAAATTTGTTTTTCTAATAGCACCAGGGAATTTATTGTCAATTTCATCAATTAAGTGAGTTAATTTATCTATATCTTTTACCATCAGTTCAAAATTAAGATCACACCAACCAATAGTAATATCATTAATGTTTTCAACATATGGATTTTCTTTTATATAATTTTCAATCTGTTTACCTTTAGAATGATCCTTAAGATATATATCAATAATACAATTTTGAAGACCTAATTTTGAAATATCAATCCCTACTCTAAATGCAAGAATTATATCTTTTTTTATTAAATTTTTAATTTTATATTTGATAGTTTGAGAAGATGTATTTAATTTTTTAGCAAGGTCTACTAAAGGAATACGAGCATTTATTGCAATCTCATTTAAAAGGTGATAATCCATCTCATCAATATCCACAGATTTTCCAATACAGTTAATTTTATAAAACTCCCTATTAGATTTTTTGTAATCATCCAATAACAAAAATGATTTCTTTAGACAATTTACCTGGTTTAAAATTGAAACAGCATATTTTTCAAAAAAATTTCCATATCTATCTAGAGTTTTATTCCAAAATTTATTAAAATTATAAACATCATCTGCCCATATAACAGCTCCTAAATCAACAGGTCCCTTAGCTGATTGTAAAGTCCAAACATTTTCATAATTTTTAAAATAATGAATGATATCATTTTCAATATCTGGGTTTACATCCAAAAAATTTATATAAATTCTAAAAGCATAATATCCAAGTTTTAAAGAATTTATTGCAGTCCAAAAGCCTTTAATAACTCCAAGATCCTGCATTCGTTTAATCCTATAATTTACTACTTCTTTTGATAGACCAACCTTTTTTCCTATTTGATTATTTGATTGCCTACAATTTAAATCAAGCTGATATAGTATTTTTTTATCCTTTAAATCAAGCTTTTCCATTTACTCCCCAAATTCACTCAAAAGTAAATAATTTACCATTATTTTATGATTTTGATAAAAAAATCAGGAATATGATTTTTTGTTTAACTATTCTGATGTTATTTTGGAGGCAAAAAATGAAAGAATGTGTAGAATGTGGTAAGAAGCTAGGAATTTTGAATGGATACCGCCATCCGGCATTAGGCAAAGACAACTTTGTATGTGGCGGTTGTTTTGATGTCATCGAAGAAAGTATGACACAATGGCAAGAGTTTGTTTTAGCAAATTCATTTAATGTAAAGACATCAAAAGTAACATCAGTTGATTGGAATAAATTTACTCCAAATTTAAATAAAATCCAAGAAATAATCAGCAATGCATATCCAGAAAAGGAAATAATAATAGAAAAATAAAAAAATACTCTCAACAGAAAAAATACTAAAGCTAAGAGATTGAAATAACATAGATTATACATATTCAGGAGATTAAAAATGATTGAAATATTAGAAAATGCAACTATTGTTTATACCGATGGAGTAAAGGAACACTTTGATGCAATTCAAATAACTGAAAGTAAGGTTCTAACTGGCAGGATATTTAAAAAAGAAAAAACAAAAATATTTGAAAAATATGGATTTATATTGAAAGAAAATATAAAACAAATTTACAATGGAACTAAGGTAAAAATACCTAGCATAAGAAGATTAAAATCTTAAATTTACATAAATTTAAGTCCAAAATAATTACAAAATAGATTGCCGAGTAGATAAAAAAATATATTTGAAAATATTAACAAAAATTCATATATAACTTTAAATAGTCGGAGTAATATTATACATAATTAACAATAGTTAACTTAATGAAGGTATAGGAGGCAGTAAATGTATAATAACTATTATAAAAAAGGAATAGTTATTGGAATTATTCTTATTTTTATTAGTGCAGGTTTTTTCCCAATTATAAGTGGATATGATAAAAAACAATTTTCAGATAACTACAGGGGTAATATTGTAACTAAACAATTAAACGACTATACAAATATAACAGTTTATGAAGCATGGGACTTATTAAACGATACAACAAATGGTATTCAAATACCAGTTGATGTTAGAAAAGATTACGAATGGGAAGCAGGATTTATAAACACACCTTATCCTGAGAGCCCAATACACTATTGTCTTGATTTATTAGAAGAGCAAAGTGGTTTGGAAGAATTTATTGATTTATATGATGGTAAGGAGGTCATATTTTACTGTGCAAAAGGTGGTAGGAGTTGGGTTGCAACTCAGATTCTTGTTGACTCTGATTTTGCAGGCACCATATATAATATGGTAGGAGGAACAACAGCCTGGAAAACAGCAGGACTACCAATGAGAACAAATGATCCGCCAGAACCACCAGATATTCAAGGACCTGGCTCAGGTAAGAAAAAAACATACTATGATTTTATATTAAATTCCCAAGATCCAGATGAGGATGGTGTTAAATATTTTATAGACTGGGGTGATGGTAATACAGAATGGACTGATTTTTCTGAATCTGGACAACCTCTAATTGTAAATCATGCATGGGATAAACAAGGAACATACACAACTATATTTAGAGCTCAAGATTATTATGGTGCTGAAAGTGATAATTCAACAGGTAACATGATAATACCAAAAAACAAGATACTAAATTTTGCAAATATTAACATGAATATTCTTGATTTATTTTTTAAATTTTATATTAAATATTTCCAACAAAATATTTAAATAATGGTAAGGAATATTTTAAAAAAGGATAATAGGGGGTAAAAAAATGAAAAATAAACTTTATAAAAGCGGTTTGTTTGTATTAACAATTTTATTATTTATAGGAATGAGTGGCGCAAGTAGTATAACCGTAAATTATGATAACAATATAGGAGAATCAAATGAAAAAACCATTAGTAATTTTCCAATTTTAAATAATGATTATATAAATGCTTTTTGGGAATTTGACACTGGAAGTGGAAACACTGCATATGATTCCTCTGGACATGATTATGATGGTACAATTGATGGTGCAAGTTGGTCAACTGATACCCCATCTGGCCAGGGTTTTTCAATAGAGGTTGACGGAATCGATGACTATGTAAATTTGGATTCTTATTCAAGTAATCTTGGTTTTAATAAAACTGATGATTTAATATTTTCATTTTCTATGAAAACATCATCAAATAATAAAGGTATGATTTATAGTACTAGTACTGGTTATGGAACAAATCCAGAGTTTCATATTTTTATTGAAGAGAATGGTACTATAGGCATAAAAGCAGAAGTTACAAGTTGTGGATTTACATTTTTTACTGATGATTCTTATAACGATGGAAATTGGTATGATATTGAAGTTTGGTTCAATGGTATTACAAACGAACCAACTGTAACCATCTATGTGGATAATGATCCTGTTGCTAGTATAACTCATTGGGTATGTCCCTTTGAAGCTAGTGATTTCACAAAAACCAAAATTGGAAGAAGAAGCCACAATACAACAAATTATTTTGATGGAAAAATTGATGAAATGAAAATAGTAAAGTATCCTAGCGGAGATGAACAAGAACCGCCAACAATAGATGGCCCAACTCATGGTGATCCAGGAGTAGAATATGACTACACCTTTGTTACCGATGATCCAGAGGGAGATGATATTCAACTATACATCGACTGGGGCGATGGTACCTATGAAGATTGGGATGAATGGTATGAGTCAGGTGAAGAAGTAATCATAAGCCATGAATGGGACGAAGAAGGAGAATATAATATCACAGCTAAATCTAGAGATGTTTGGGATGATAGTAGATGGTCTAATAAATATGTAGTAAAAATTGGAAACCAGCCTCCATATAAGCCAGATATTAGTGGTCGTCGATATGGTTCTGCAGATGAAGAATTAACATTTACATTCGTATCAGAAGATTATGAAGGTAATGACATTAAATACTTTATAGATTGGAACGACGGCAATACAGAGTGGACTGACTACTTCAGCTCAGGTGAGGAAGTCGAAGTTACACATGCATGGGACTCAGATGGTGACTATGAAATCACATCCTATCCAGTTGATGATTTCGATAATAAGGGTAAAACGTCAGATCCTTATATTATAAGAATTGGAGATCAACCACCAGATCCACCTACAATCAACGGGCCTAAAGCAGGTTCTCCAGGAATAGAATATACATTTACCTTTGAATCTAGTGATCCAGAAGGAGACATGGTTTATTATGATGTAGAATGGGGAGATGGTTCTGAAATCACTGATTATGGCCCTTGGGCTTCAGGTTCAGAAATTGAACTGACTCATATATATTCTGAAAAAGAAGCTTTTACAATAAGAGCAAGAGCAAATGATTCTTTTGGGTATCCTGGTGACTGGGAAGTATTTAAAATCCTTATACCAAAAAGTAAACCCTTAAACATTAATATATTAGAATCTTTATTTGAGCGGTTTTTATTATTAAAACAGTTAGTTAATTTGTTATTCTAATAATAATTTAAACAATTGTAAATTCCTTTAATTTTTCTATATTTGGGTTTAACTTTCCAAACTTAATCAATGGAAAAATGTTTTCCATTAATTCGATTCTTTCGATATAATCTACATGTTGTTTTTGAATGTGTGTACAAAATTTTTTTGCCTCAAGAATATTTTTAGCAGTAAAAATTACTAACCAATCAAAAAGACCATTTATATAAAAACTTCCTAAAAGTCCAATATTCATCAAACTTTCTGTGTCTTCTTGGACATTTTCAATTATTTTATCTATATTATCATATATCGGTTTTTTTAATTTACTAAATGCAAAAAATATTGTCCTATCTTTATTCTCAACAACAGCAGTGTAACCCCAGATAATTTTTTCTTTTTCTAACTCTTTAATTGTCTTCCATACTTTTTGCCTGGAAAAACCAAGTTTTTTTGCAATTTCGTGAGGGCTTTTTCTGGAATTACTTTGAAGTTCAAGAATTATTTTATTTTTATCATCTTCAATTTTTTCATTACTACTTTTTGGCATATTATAACTAATTGTGTTCTATTATTAAAAATTTTGCAAAATACGCAACAATTTGTAAATGAGATATTTAATTTTATAAAGATGTTACTAAAAACATTTTATATATAAAAAAAAAAACTAATTATAATTTTATATAATATAAGATTTAGCTTTAATAATATCTCGTTAATTAAAGAAAAAAAAGATTTAGTTATTAATAACAAATTTAATTTATAATTATATTATTATTACATTTTGTAACAGTTAACAGATGTTAAGATAACATTTATAAAATAATTTTATATTATATTTTTTAATTTAATGAGGGAGGTAACCGAGGTATGAAAAAAATATTGATGAGTATACTTATAATAGGATTATCATTAATGCTACTTGGAGCAGGAACATTTACATATTTTACAGATATAGAAATAAGTAGAGATAATTTCTTTCAAGCAGGATCATTAGACCTAAAAATTGATTGTGAAAGCTACTGGTATGATGCAAATGATACATTACTTGGTTCAATTGTTTTTCCAGAAACAGATCTAACAATTCAAAAATTCTTCAACTGGACTGATATAAAACCAGGAGACCATGGTGAAGCAACAATTAGCTTGCATGTAATAGATAATGATGCATGGCTATGCTGGCATATCATTAACTATTTACAAGGACCAGGAGCAACACCAGAACCAGAACCCACTCCAGACTATGGAGAACTAGCACAAAATATGAATACAAAAATATGGGTTGACGAAGGATCTACACCTGGATGGCAAGGAAAAGATGTTGATCTTGAAGAAGGAGACAACATATGGCAACCAGGAGAAAACATCACATATGAAGGAATAATACATGAATACCTAAACACATCAAACTTAAACATGCAAGGACCAATACATTTAGAAGGCTGCAAAACCTACTATATAGGATGGGAATGGGAAGTACCAGTAACAGTAGGAAATATAATACAAGATGACTGGTTAGAATTTGATATAGAATTTTATGTAGAACAATACAGAAACAACCCAGATTTTGAATGTAATTGTACTTGGATAAATACTACTCTTCTATCAGAAGATTTTTCAGGTACATTTCCACCAGCTGGATGGACAACTGATTATTGGACTCAATCTTCCACCAGTAATTATGCAGGTGGAACTCCACCAGAGGCAATGATGTATTATTATGATCAATATTACAATTATGATTATTATGACAACTTCATTATGACTCCATCAATTGATACTAGTACCTGCGAAAAAATTGAATTAGAGTTCAAGTTCGCAGCTGATGTTAACTACGGCAATTATTGCTATTTCTATGTTAAATATAGAAACAATAATACAAGTCCTTGGGTCAATATAACTCCTTGGACAAATCCAATCCCAGGTGATTTTAGTGGAACCTACACAGTTACTATTGATTGCCCAGGTGGTTGCGGCACTGGTTTTCAGGTGAATTGGTCGTATATAGGTTATTATTATTACTATCATTATTTCTTTCTTGATGATGTTATAATAAAATGCCTTAAATGTGTGTAGTTATGTTAAAAAATCTCTCCACCCTTCATTTTTATTTCTTTTCATATGGTGAATTTCAGAAAACGTCTGAATTCTAGGTTCAAATCCTAGACTCGCCTCATAAAAAAAAATTTGGGGGAGAAACTCAACTCTGCACTCCACCAATAAAAAAAAAGTTAAAGCAGAAGTAAGAGGAAAGGTAGGAAAAAAAATATGAAAAAAATATTAATGAGTATATTAGTAATAGGGCTAGTATTAATGCTGTTGGGTGCAGGAACATTTACATATTTTACAGATATAGAAATAAGTAGAGATAATTTCTTTCAAGCAGGATCATTAGACCTAAAAATTGATTGTGAAAGCTACTGGTATGATGCAAATGGAACCATTCTTGGTTCAATTGTTTTTCCAGAAACAGATCTAACAATTCAAAAATTCTTTAACTGGAGTGATATAAAACCAGGAGACCATGGTGAAGCAACCATTAGCTTGCATGTAATAGATAATGATGCATGGCTATGCTGGCATATAAAAAATTATACAAGAGGACCTGGAATCACAACAGGGCCAGAACCCACACCAGATAACGGAGAACTAGCACAAAACATGAATACAAAAATATGGGTTGATGAAGGAACAACACCCGGATGGCAAGGAAAAGGCGTTGACCCAGGTGAAGGAGACAACATATGGCAACCAAATGAGGATATAATATACGAAGGAATAATGCATGATTTCATAAACAACTCAAATAATTGGCTAGGACCAACACATCTAATAGGATGCGAAACCTACTACATAGGATGGGCCTGGGAAGTACCAGCAACAGTAGGAAACATTATACAAGACGACTGGATAAATTTCGACGTAGAATTTTATGTAGAACAATACAGAAACAACCCAGACTTTATATGCGGATCATGTAGAGTTGATCTTGAAATAAATAAAACTGTAAACATTTTAGATCCTTTACCGGGTGATATAGTTAAATACACAATATCTGTTTGTAATGGAGATTGTAATTCAGTTGAAGATATCATAGTTGCAGATGGATTACCAGCATGCGTAAACTATATAAATCACTCAGCATCCCAAGGAACATATAATTATATTTCAGGACTATGGAATGTTGGTTTTCTAGATGTTGGGGAGTGTGCAACTCTTACAATAAATGCAACTGTTTTAGATAGAGATTGTGTTGATTTAGTTTTTATTATAGATGGGTCAGATAATGTTTCTTCAACTGATTTTGATATCATGATAAATGGACTTGCAGATGCAATAAATGATTCATCATGCTGCCCACATGATGGAAGTGTAGAACTTATAATTGTACAATATGGCCTGGCAACTGCCAGAACTGAATTGTATGCTACAAAAATTAATAGTGCAAATAAAAATTTATTAGTAAATAAGATAAAAGCAATTACACAGATGGGAGGTCAACCCAATATGTATGAAGGTATCAAAATGGCCGCATTTACACCCTGGTTAAACTGTTCTAGAAAAGCAGTTAATCTAGTAACTGCTAGTCATACAGATTTCCCAGATTCAGTTATTGCAATGAGAGATATACTAATTACTGCATATGGAATGATACCACAAAAAGATGAATTTGATGCTGAGGCAATTGGTCCAAATGCAAATGCTGCTTGGTTAAAAGACAACATTGTTTGGCCACAGGTTGGAACTCCACCAACTGGAGTTTATGCCCCACCATTCCCAACCCATAATGTTGGTTGGGTAAGACCTCTAATAAACCATCAAGAATTTGCAGATACAATATGTGAAAAAATCTATGAACTCACTCAAACATGTTACAGAAATTGCGCAGAACTTATCAGCTCAAATCCACATGATACAAACCCAACAAACGACAAATCATGTGTGACAATACAAGGATGCATCTGGTCTCCAATCCTATCAGAAAATTTCTCTGGAGGGGTCCCACCGTCAGGGTGGACCATAAATGACATAAAATGGGGATTTAGTAATACTAACTATGCAGGAGGAGCATCTGCGCCAGAAGCACGCTTTTCTTGGACTCCATCAACAACTGGTAATTTACGCTTGTACACTTTTCCAATAGATACTACTGGTTTTGATGAATGTAATTTAACATTTAACCACTTTGTGAACCACTATACTCAGCCATACACATTGATGGTGGAAACTTCAACAGATGGATTAAGTTGGAGCCCTGTATGGTCAATAAATCCAACAAGCAATGTTGGTCCACAACCTGTAACAATACCACTTTCAACTGCAGATGGTCTTGGTTCATCAACATTCTACATATCATTTACTTTCAGCGGAAATAGCTTTAATATAAACTATTGGTACATAGATGATGTCATATTACACTGTCTGGATTGTACTTAAATAAAAACCTAAAGAACTAGGCTGAGGCAAAATATAAAAATAAATAAAAAAAAAGTTGAATGAATTTTTATTCATTCAAACTTTAATTTATTTACTTTCAAAATGGTGAACATCAGAAAACGTCTGAATTCTAGGTTCAAATCCTAGATTCCCCTCATAAAAAAAAATTTTGGGAAGAAACTCAACTCTGCACTCCACCAATAAAAAAAAGTAAAAGCAGAACTAAGAGGAAAGGGAGGCAAAGAAATACGAAGAAACTATTAATGAGTATACTAATAATTGGAATAGTAATAATGCTACTGGGTACAGGTACATTTACATATTTTTCAGATATAGAAATAAGTAAAGACAACTTTTTTCAAGCAGGATCATTAGACCTAAAAATTGATTGTGATAGCTATACATATGATTCAGATAATAATATTATTGATGAGATTCATTTTTCTGAAACAGATTTAACAATTCAAAAATTATTTAACTGGAGTGATTTAAGTCCGGGCATACATGGTGAAGCAACAATCAGCCTGCATGTAATAGATAATAATGCGTGGGGTTGTTTTCATATAGATAATTATGAAAAAGGTCCTGGTGAAACTCCTGAGCCAGAACCCACACCAGATAACGGAGAACTAGCACAAAATATGAATGTTATCATATGGATAGACGAAGGAAGTATTTCAGGATGGCAAGGAAAAGATGTTGATTCTCAAGAAGGAGACAACATTTGGCAGGAGACTTATGAAGAGGTTGTGTTTTCTGGTACTTTGGAAGAACTTGTCCTAAGTGATACTATTATTGATTCCACCTTTTGGACTAGAGTAATATATAGTGGAACTGGTGAATGGGAACATGGAACCTATGGAACCCATAGTTATGAACCTCCAGGATCAGAAGATCGCTATGCAGAATGTTGGTATGATGGAAGTTTCAGGTTTAATACAGGACTATTTACCTGCCCTATTAATCTATCAGGATACAATGCAGCAGCAGTAGTTTTTGATGGTAACTTCCAGGATTTTTCATGTCTTGAACATTGTGAAGTAAACACCTATTCAAATGGAATTGATCTCAGTAACTTTGAAGAACAACTATTGTTTAAAACAACAGATGACCCAGCTGGTGGCCTTACTACTGTACTCATCTTTAATCCAACTAGTTATAATAATCCAAGCAAGGTCTATATAGAATTTTATTATACAAATGATGAGCGTGTAGAATCATTGGGTTTTAGTATAGATAATGTAAAGGTTTATGGTATAGACGATCTGATTATAGAATATGATGAGACAAAAAATGTTAATCTTGATTCAGGAGATAGCATAGATGTTTCATTTATGGATTGGACTCCAGATGACTATGGCTATATATCAGGTGTAGATATTTATTATATAGTTCAAGCATGCACCCAGTTGACAGGAGATGAAAATCCAGGCAATGACTGTTATTCTTCTATTATTAAACTAACTTTTACAAACCAAAATGATACCGGTGTAACTAGTATTAATAGTCCTGTAAGTGGTCCTGCAGGAATTCTTACACCAGAGGTTACTGCTGAAAACTTTGGACTTAATGATCAGATTAATTTACCTATAAATCTACAGATAGAAAAAAAGGTTGGAACAAGTTGGATCATGGAATATGATGAAACTGTATATATTAACCTTAATTCTGGAGACACCTTTGATTTAACATTTACAGATTGGACTCCAGCTGATTGGCAGGTCTCTGAAAACGTTGATATTGATTATAAAATTACTTCATGCACCCAATTATACAATGATGAAAATACTAGTAATGATTGTGATGTTTCTTATATTACATTGCATTTTCCTTATTTCCATGATGTAAAAGTTTTAAGTATAAATTCTCCAGTTGATGATGGACCAGGTCAGACTTTACCAGTTGAAGTTACCATTAAAAACGTTGGTCAATATGAGGAATGTTGTTTTTTAACAAACGTTCAAATAGGTGAAGTAGTTGGATCTGGAGTAATTGTTGAATATGATGATGTTGAAGCTTTTTCATCATATATACAACCTGGAGAAACATTAGATCTAACCTTTGATGATTGGACACCAGAGGCTTTAGCATATGGCATTACCCAATGTATTGACTATAACGTAACAGCATGTACTGAGATGTCAACTGATGAAAATCCTGCAAATGACTGTGTAACTGAATTTTTAACATTGTGTTATTACCATGATGTAGGCGTTAGTGAAATAACCTCACCAGGGGCTGGATGTTGGCCACCTGGAACTTATGATATTAAAGCAACAGTTGCAAATTTTGGAGTATTTGCTGAAACTGACCTAACTTGTTATGCTGAAATATGGGAATATATAACAGATCCTATTAATGGTACTCTAGTATATTATGATTCAATCTCAAATATCGATCTTGATCCTCTAGGTGATACCGAATATCTTACTTTTTCAGATTATACTTTTGCAGTTGAAGGATTATACAAAATTATAATATACATTCCTTTGTCAAATGATGATAACCTAGCCAACAACTGTTTATCAATATTTGTAGTTATAAGAGAACCTTTCAATCATGATGTAGGAACTCTAAGTATCAATAGTCCAACTAGTGGTTTTGCAGGTACATTTAATCCAGAGGTTACTGTAAAAAACTTTGGGCTAACTGATGAAATAGATATACCTGTTAATTTAAAAATCTATAAGGCATCTGGTGCAACATTATTACTTGATGAGGATTTTGAAGGAGACATATTCCCACCTCCCTGTGAAATAGGCTGTTGGCATGGTCCTTATTTCATGGAGAACTGTAAAACGCAATATATTGGATGGCTTTGGGAAATACCTTTATCTGTTGGTAATGAGATTCTTGATGATTGGTTAAAATTCGACGTTGTATTTTATATAGAGCAACATAGAAACAACCCTAACTTTGAATGTCCTCCCTGCAATGGGTTAGAACCCTAAAATAAAAACATGAATGGTATATGGTAGAATTATGATTCAAAAAAGTGTTCGCTGTCCTAATTGCAGTAACATTGTTACCTGTTCGGGTAAACCTGGAGATGTTGTTTTAGTAAGCTGCCCATTATGCTACTCGAAAGGTAAAGTAACTTTTAAAGAATCTGATTTAGAATATATCTCTGATTTAGAAAAAAGTAAAAGAAGAAAAAAACATTATAAAGACATAAAAAAAGAAAAGATATATAACAAGAAAAAAGTACTTAATAAAATCTTTACTATCAAAAAAGTAATATCAATAGTAATAGCAATTGTTTTTAGCTTGCTTATATTTTTATTTATAGTATTACCCACAATTCAAGGATCAATGCATTTTTTAATAGTACAAAGCGGATCTATGAAACCTGCTATGCAACCTGGAGATTTAGTGGTAGTTACTAGTACTGAAAGTAAAAATATTAAGATTGGGGATATAATAAGTTTTACTTACGAAGATGAGCCAGATAACTGTATTACTCATAGAGTTGTTAGTATTAATAATGAAACAACTGGTTTTTCTTTTCAAACTAAAGGAGATGCCAATGAAGAACCAGATATTAGACCAGTAAATTCTTCAAATCTCGTTGGAAAAACATTATTAGTTATTCCTTATCTCGGGTATCTCCCTGATTTTGTTAAATCTCCATTTGGTTTTATTATTTTGATAGTCATTCCTAGTGTGTTGATTATATCTGGTGAACTGTTAAATATTTTAAAAATAAAAAATAATGAATCTAAAAAAAAAGCAAGACCGTAAATTACAAATAATTATTTCTAAAATATAATTTATATTGTAAACAAATTATAATTAATCTAACTGATCAGCATAATCAAAAAAGACAGAACCAAGCTGCTTACAGGAATCTTTATAATCTTTTGATAAACTTGGAGAATTGATTATATGATATAAAAGAGGATCTCGATTCCAACAATATATTACTCCAGCATTATCATCCAATCGCAATCTTAATTCAGCACGTCCACCTACAGCAATACCTCCATGTCCACAAAATGATACATTATCACTATTATTCCAAAAATACCAACCAAGACCATAACGACTTACTCCATCAAAACTATCTGGATATTGAAGGGTAAACATTTCATCTATTGTTTCCGGTTCTAGCAACTGATAATTTTTATAAGTTCCATTTTTTATATAAGCAATAAGAAAATGGGACAAATCCAAAACAGTTGAATATAAGCCCCCTGCAGCATGATTTCCATAGACAAAATGAGGTATTGGAAAATAAAAACCCAACCAGATATATTGATTTGCCAAAATATAAGGTTTAAAACTTGAAAGATAAAAACTAGTATTATACATCTCAAGAGGAACTAAAATATTTTCTTTAACATATTCTTCATAAGGTTGTTCAGATAAAATCTCAATTAGAAGACCTAATAGTTCAGTATTTATACCACTATAAAATACATCCGTACCGGGGGCATAATTTTTCCAAGCGTTTGGGTTATAAAGAATTCTTCCAGGTATTAAATAATCTTTTAACCAACTTCTAGGATAACCTAGCAACATAAAATTTAAAAAATACTCATAAGTCCAACCTGCTAAACTTGATTGATGGGCAAGAAGCATACGAAACGTAATATTTATATTAGGATAATTTGGATTTTTAAGATCAAAACCAAGATACTCACTTACATTATCATCAAGCTCGAATTTATTCTGTTCATAAAGTTGCATAATTGCTGTTGCAGTAATTAATTTTGTAACAGATGCAATTGGATGAACTGTATCATCGGTTGCATTGATTTTATTTTTAACATCCCTATAACCAAATCCATCTGACCAAACAACAGATTCATTTTTAATAATACAAGCAGATAAACCGGGAATGTGTCCTATTTCTAAAAGTTCATTTACAGTTTCATTAAAATCCTTATCATCCAATCCTCGTATAGTTGATGATTCTTTTTTTTGAAACAAACCCCATCTATAAATTATATTATTTCTAACATTAGAACCATGAATAGTAGGAATAAATGCAGATCCAAAAAATAAAGATATAATTGCAAATGTAAAAACAATTTTTACTGTATATTTCATTTGATAACACCAATCTCAATATATGATAATATATAGATTTCTTATTTTATATAATTTTTTATATAATTATAATACTTTCAACAACCTTAATTTTAATTTTTTAAAGAAAAACAAACATATTATTATTTCCAAAGTTATCTTTAAGGGGGAAAAATGTCTGAAAATAAAACTATCAACCCAAACCGTCAAAAAATCCGACTTTCAAGTTGCAAAAGAAATACTAAAGCCTGATATTGTAGTGCTATCAGAAATAAAAGAACTAGATAATCTATTAGGCGGTTTCAAGTCAGGCGAGGTAACATACATAGATGGGGACAGCGACCTTATTCAAAAAATCCCAAATCAAATATGTGTAAACACCTATAGATCATTTCGTAACGATATAGTCTATATAGACGGCGGTATGAGCGCAGATCCATATAAAATAGCCAAATACGCAAAGAAAATTGAGTTAAACCAAAAAGAATTACTTGAGCATATACACATAAGCAGAGCATTTACAGTTTATCAACTTACAACACAAATACAAGAGATGCTTGAACAAGCAATAAAAAGATACCATCCACAGACTTTAATTATAAACAGATTTCCTATTTTATACCTTGACTCTGACGTAGAAACAAAAGAAGCAAAAGCGCTACTGAGAAGTAATATACACAAAATCAAGGAACTTACTAAAAAGTACGATCTTATAACTGTTTTTACAAACCTTGACAAAGAACTGTTATCACATAATAGAAATATCAATAAAATCTTGTATCACAACGTTGATGAAATTGTTTTAATCAAACAGGATGAACACGCAACATTTATTGAACTTTTAAACAAAAAGAAAAAAACAATAATTCCCAATTTAGTAAAAGGTCAAGCAAGATTGTCAGATTTTTGGATGGTGATATAAAAGATGGGGCGCACAGTACCAACGTTTAGAAATATAATAGAGTCTTTTGGCTGGGAATGGAGTGATTTCAAACAAGCTCTTAGAAATATTGATCGTAAAGCATTTGAAGAACTTATGAACCATGCGCGTCGTCATGCAGCAGCAGGAAGCAATATGAGCAATCCCAACCCATTTGAACCAGTAGTCATGAGCATACTTGTTGAACATGAAAAAACATTGAGGGAATTAAGAGAAAATGTTGCAAGGAAACATTCTTGATGTTTATCCGGACAACAAAAAAAATGTAATGGTAACATGGCTTGTTGACAACGGAAAAGCAGTAAAAATAGAAGAAACATATAAACCATCTTTCTACGTCTATGCACCAATCGATGATCTATATACTCTAGCAGGATGTCTCAGAGAGATAAAAGAAATAGAAAATCTAAATTTTACAAATAAAAAGATAGTACTTGGCGAAAACAAAAAAAGACTTGTTTTAGAAATATTTCCAAAAAACCTTAAATCAATCAGTAAACTTTCTAAAACAATTGACTCCTGGGGAGGTTTTCATCGTTATCAACTTTTTAATGTTGACATACGCATGTCCAGCCGTTATCTACAAGATAAACATGTTTTTTGTAACGCATGGGTAAAATGGGATGGTAAAAATTTTATAATTTCTGATTCACAGTGGGAGACTAACTATAAATCACCATCATATAAATCAATAGATATTGATTTTAAAAGAAAGACAAAAGGCCGGATTATGTCTTTTAATGACTCTATAAAGTCAATAAAAATAGGTAGACAGATTATAGCTGAAGAAAACGAAGTAGACATTATCATTAAAGCTGTAAAAGCTTTACAAAGGTTTGATCCAGATATTATTTATACTTCAAAAGGAGATAGCGTCTTTTTTCCATACCTATATCATCGTGCAAAACTAAATAACATAGAAAAAGCATTGAATTTTAGCAGGGATAAAAACCATATTTTACATCCTACAAAGCAATCAAAATCATATTTCAGCTATGGTCAAATAGTATATAGACCTGCTTTTTACACGTTAAAAGGCAGAGCCCATCTTGATAAATATAACTCTTTTATGTATGGCGAGAGTGGTCTTTGTGGACTTATTGATATTTCACGATGCTCAAATATTCCTATTCAGGTTTTATCTCGTGTTGGACCGGGCACTGCAATCAGCCAGATACAAGTAAACAAAGCAAGTGAAAAAGGATTTTTAATTCCTTGGAAAAAAAACATTCCAGAGGGATGGAAAACTGCTATGGAGCTTTTAACATCTGACCGCGGTGGTCTTATTCTTGACCCAATAGTTGGCATACATGAAGATGTAATAGAACTTGACTTTGCATCACTTTACCCAAATATTATGCTTAAATACAACATTAGCCCTGAAACAATGCTTTGTAGTTGTTGTAAAAGTATTCCCCACTCTGTTGTTCCACAACTTGGCTATCATACATGCAACAATCAAAAAGGCCTGCTTCCTGAGGTTCTTGAACCAATACTTTTTAGACGTTTTTATTACAAGGCACGTTCTAAAAACAAAAGATATAACAAAGATTTATACAAAGAACTGCAGCAGGCATGGAAATGGGTACTGCTTGTCTGTTTTGGATATACTGGTTACCGCAATGCACGTTACGGGCGAATTGAATGCTACGAAAGTATCACAGCTTATAGCCGCAATATACTGTTAACTGCTTTAGAGGTTGCACAAAATGCAGGATATGAAGTTATTCATGGAATAATTGATTCATTATGGGTTAAACCTAAAAGAGGGAGTGTTAAACCAAGTAATCTTTCCAGAATGATTAGTAATAAAACAGGAATACGTATGGAATTAGAAGGCCACTATAAATGGATTGTTTTTCTTCCTAGCAAGGGAACAGGCGTTGGTGCATTGAACAGGTATTACGGTTTGTTTGACGATGGGAAAATAAAGGTTAGAGGAATAGAGCTGAGACAACGCAACTCACCTGTTCTTTTAAAAAAATTGCAAAGTGATATATTTAGTGTTTTTTCAAAAGCATATGATGCAAAGACTTTTCAGAGTTTAATTCCAGATGCAATAGATGTTTTAAAAGAATATGGAAAGAAAATTATAAAAGGAGAGTTTAAACAAAAAGATTTAATTTTTACAACCTGCATATCAAGAGACATTACCGAATACAAGGTTGAAAACTTCACAAAGGCTGCTCTTTTTCAACTAAAAAAAGCAGAGGTCTATCTTGAACCAGGGCAATCTGTTTGTTATGTTATTTGTGATGAAAAATCAAAAGACCCTATGAAACGTGTTTGTATTGCTGAATATTTGGATGATAACAAGAAAATCGATGTTGATTTTTATCTTCGCCAGATTGCAAAATGCGGAGAAAGCATTCTAATGCCATTTGATCTCACAATTGAAAAGCTATATGATATACTTCAAAAGGTTAAATTAAGAGAGGTTTATAATGTATCCATTTTACCTAGAGCTAGAGTTATTCAAACCAGTTTCTGATTATTTTAAAAAGAAGGGATATAAAATTAGAAACGAAATAAAAATTGGTTTTTGTAGAGCTGATTTAGTTGCTTTTAAAGATAAAGAGGTAATTGCTGTTGAACTTAAGATGAGCAATTGGAAAAAGGCAATAGTTCAAGCTAAAAATTATCAGTTTGGATCAGACTATGTTTATATCGCTGTTCCTCTTTTGAAATCTTACAATATTCTAAAAAAAGCAGAATTTCTTTTAAAAAAAGAAGGAATTGGACTTTTGATTGTAAATGAAAAAACTTCTAAAGTATCAAAAATTATTAATTCAAAGATATCAAAAAGAAAGATAGGATGCAGTATAAAACTAAAAAATAAATATATATAATATCTTTTTTATGAATATTTATATAGTAGAAAACCTTTAATAATTTTTAATGGGAGGTTAAAAATGAAGAAATTATTTCCACTTATAGTGGTAGGAATTTTGGTCCTTGGTGGACTTGGCGCTGTTGCTGGAACTGAAGGTAATGAAGAAAGTTTTTTATCTGAAAAAGTTAGTTTTTCACAACCT
>Ga0272441_10003639_pt1 | contig 29074 bp, 27 predicted proteins | sample SSMProp6N_FD_193582 | JGI IMG/M metagenome (GOLD analysis project Ga0272441, IMG submission 193582) | Marine sediment archaeal communities from Little Sippewissett salt marsh, Falmouth, MA, United States - SSM-Prop-6N | ecosystem: Environmental > Aquatic > Marine > Wetlands > Sediment ... | reverse complement strand
CATCAACTGCGTACTCTAGTCGGGATGCTCAAGAGCCGACGACCCTATGACCCGAGCCGATTCGACAACAAGGATGCTGATGCACAAAAGGTGCTTGTCAAATGATAGCGAGTCCACTCGCTGGGCTTGGTCGGGATGACACCTTTTATCCGACTTTGCGATACCCCTGGAGTCACCGCCTGGCGGGGGTGACAAACGCGCGCTGGCACGGTATGTAGTCCGCGGACACCGGACCAGGAGCACCGATCCATGTGCGGCATTTTCGGGGTCTTCGGACACCCAGAGGCCTCTAACATCACCTACCTGGGGCTGCACAGCTTGCAGCATCGGGGCCAGGAGTCCACTGGCATTGTCTGCGGCAACGGCCGTCAGCTCATCGCCTCGCGGCACATGGGCCATGTGGCCGACGTGTACAATGAGGACGTGCTGGCCCAGCTCATTGGCCCAAACGCCATTGGCCACGTGCGCTACTCCACGGCGGGGGGCTCCCACATCAAGAACGCCCAGCCCTTTGCGGTGGACTATGCCCACGGCACCGTGGCCATTGCCCACAACGGCAATCTGGTCAACGCCTTGCACCTGCGGGGGGAGCTCGAGCAGTCGGGGTCCATTTTCCAGTCCTCCATGGACACCGAGGTCATCGTGCACCTCATGGCGCGGAGCAAGGCGCCCACCCTGGCGGGTCGGTTGGTGGAGGCCCTCGGTCGGGTGCGCGGGGCCTACTCCCTGGTCGTGCTCAGCCAAGGGCAGCTCATCGCGGTGCGGGATCCCCTGGGCATCCGGCCCCTGGCCATAGGCCGGTCCAGGGGCGCCTATGTCTTCGCGTCGGAGAGCTGCGCCTTTGACCTCATCGAGGCGGAGTTCATCCGCGACGTGGCCCCCGGGGAGATGATCGTTGTGGACCACTCCGGGATGCAGACCTCCCGCCCCTTTGCCGACGCGTCCTGTCGGCATTGCGTGTTCGAGTACGTCTACTTTGCGCGCCCCGACGCGATCCTCGACGGACCGGGGGTGACCGATTGCAGGGAGCGGATGGGGCGTTCCCTCGCCAAGGAGCACCCGGTGGACGCGGATGTGGTCATCTGCGTCCCCGACAGCGGAATGACTGCCGCCATCGGCTACGCCACCGAGTCGGGGCTGCCCTTCCGCATGGGGCTCATCCGGAGCCACTATGTGGGGCGCACCTTCATCGAGCCGCAGCAGTCCATCCGGCACTTCGGGGTGAAGCTCAAGCTCAACCCGGCCCGGCCCGTCATCGAGGGCAAGCGCGTGGTGGTGGTGGACGACTCCATCGTGCGCGGGACCACCTCGCGCAAGATCGTCGGCATGATCCGCGCCGCCGGGGCCCGGGAGGTGCACATGCGCATCAGCTGTCCGCCCACGCGGTCGCCCTGCTACTACGGCATCGACACGCCCACGCGCCGGGAGCTCATCGCCTCCAGCCACACCGTGGACGAGATCTGCCGCTACGTGAAAGCCGACAGCTTGGGATACCTGAGCGCCGAGGGGATGCTGAAGTCGGTCGACCCCGACGGCGACGCTGTACACGGATTCTGCGACGCCTGCTTCACAGGCGACTATCCCATCGAAATCCCCGAGCCCCCCGCCTCCAGGTCCGGCGGCCTGGTGGGCTGCTGACCCGAATTTGGTTACGACAGCTGGTATCGCTTCAGCTTGTATTGAAGGGCCCTTCGGCTGATTCCCAACACTTCGGCGGCTTGGGTGCGGTTGCCCTCGGTGCGCCGGAGGGTTTCGATGATCAACTTGCGCTCCATCTCGTGTATGGAGCCTCGCCCTGAGGTCGCGGTGGTAGGCGCCGACGATTCACGGAGCGTCGTGTCACCCATGTTCGGCGGCAAATGGGTTGGCCGGATGACGCCGCCGCGCGCCAGGATCACCGCGCGCTCGATGGCGTTGCGGAGCTCCCGGACGTTGCCCGGCCAGTCGTATGCTTCGAGCGCTGTCTCCGTCTCCGGCGCAAGCCGGCGTGGCTTGTCCGGGGCGAGGTCGGCCGCGAACAGCCGAGCCAGCGGTAGGATGTCATCGGGGCGGTCGCGCAGGGGAGGGAGGACGATTTCGAACACATTCAAGCGGAAGAAGAGATCCTCACGGAATCGTCCCTCGGTCATCTCCTTGTGCAGGTCGCGATTTGTGCTCGCGATCAGCCTCACAGCGACCTTTCGCGGCTCGATGGAGCCGACTCGCTCGATCTCCTTCTCCTGCAGCGCCCGGAGCAGCTTGGCCTGGAGGCTTGGCTCCAGCTCACCGATCTCGTCCAGCAGCAGGGACCCGCCGTCTGCCGCCTCGAACCGTCCGGGCTTGTCCTGATGGGCGCCGGTGAATGCACCTTTCGCCACGCCGAACATCTCGGCCTCGAGCAGGTTCGAAGAGATGGCCGCGCAGTTCACCTTGATGTAGGGGCCCTTCGCATAGGGGCTGTGCTCGTGGATGAAGGCCGCGGCGAGCTCCTTGCCGGTGCCGCTCTCCCCGGAGATCAGCAACGGCGCGGAGGAGTTGGCGGCTGCCGACATGAGCTCCACGGTGGCCCGCAGGGGTCCAGGGGCGGGAAGGATGCCACCGAACTCGAGTTCGCGGTCGCGGTCTTGGGTTGCCGGGTCGTCCTCGGAGTCGAAAACGCGGTGTAGGATGCGCCTGACCTCGTCGAGATCCACCGGCTTCTCCAGGAAGTCGAGTGCGCCGAGCTTCATGGCCGCCACCGCGTGCCCCACATCTCCAAAGCCCGTGATCATTACCACGGGGAGGTCGCGGTCCCTGGCGCGGATCCGCTCCAGCGCGGTGACTCCGTCCATGGCGTTGGTGCCGAGCCGCAGGTCCAGTAGCACCAGGCCGGGTCGACGCTCCTTTATTGCCTCGAGCGCGTCCTCGCCGCTGGCCGCGGTGACCACACCGAACCCGGCCCCGTCGACCACGTTTTCCATCATTCTTCGAAACGGAGCTTCGTCGTCGACGATCAAAACCACGTGCTCGGAAGACGATCGAGGCATGTGGCTATTGTAACGCCTGATCTGGCTCTTTCGAGTCGAATTTCAAGGTCACCTGGGTTCCCCGGCCGGGCTCGCTTTGCAGTTGGAGCGATGCTCCGTGGCTGTCTGCGATCCGCTTGGACAGCGCCAGCCCAAGGCCGCTACCGCCCTCCCGGGTCGAGAAGTAGGGCTCGAATACGCGTGCCCGGTCCTCGGCCGCGATGCCGCATCCGGTGTCCTGAATCGTTAGTGTGACGTCACTGCGTGTGCCCGAGACCGCAACATCGACCGAGCTGTTCTGATCACAGGCCTGGATGGCGTTGAGCAGGAGGTTGAGCAGCAGCTCCTTGAGCTGTGACGGGTCGGCCGCGATGGTCAGTTCATCGTCGCTCGCTGTCGACCGCAGGTCGATCCCCGCGACACGCGCGTCAGGCTCCAAGAGCATCACCACATCGCGGGCGAGGGCGCCAAGGTCCACCGGCTGAAGCTGGGGATCCGTCTTCCGAGCGAAGCCGAGGAACTCCTCCAGCCGCTCGACAACCCGGTCGAGCTCGTCGATCATCAGCGTCGCCTGGTCTCGGGTGTCGGGGTCTGAAGCGCGCTCGAGGTGGAGCTGGGCAAATCCCCGGATCGCGCCGAGGGGGTTTTTGATCTCGTGGGCCAGACCCGCCGAGAGGAGCCGCAGTGACTCCAGGGTCTCGCGCTTCTGCCTCTCCGTCGCAACCCGCCTCTCCAACCCGACACGCCGGACCGAAGAGCGGAGAAGCAGAACCACGACACAGGCGAGCAGAGCGAGGATCGTTCCCATTACGATGGCTTCCACAATGATGTGACCGCGTATCTCCGCGGCCGACGTGGCATCGAGCACCACCGCGACGCTGTATCTACCCGCGGGGATCGCATCCCGGCCCTCCGTTTGGCGGCGCCTGCGTCCGTCCCTCCTCCCGTGGATCCCCCGGCCGTGCCCCCTCCCGCCCCTGCCGATTCTGCCGCGCACGACCTTGAATGGAGCGACCACGACGAGCTGTTGCCCCTCGTCGAAAATGGTGACCGCCCGGATCGGACCCGCTATCCAGGGCCTGGTGAGGGGTTTGCCAGAGACCAGGACGGATGCGCCCCGATCGTCGTACAGAGCAATGGTCACGACATGGGCTTCCCGGGTCATTTCGTCGAGCACCGCTCGCACGCGCTCCTCTCGGTCCGGCCCATGCCTCAGGACTCCCCGGACCGCGTTGGTCACGGCGCGCGTCAGCATCCTCGACTTCTCTCGCTGATTGTCCCGGACCTGAACCAGCGCCGATCGGGTGCGGATCACCAGGACCGAGACCAGCCCGATGGTGAGCAGGGCGATACCGCCGTACAGGACGAAGGGGCGACGTGGCATGGACACGCATTCCTTGTATCACGTGTTGGAGGAGGGGTCATGGCGCGTCATGCGCCGATGGTTTTTCGGGGAGCGGTTCATTTCGTCGGGCGGGGTCTCGTTGGCGCCGGCCGCTTGCCCTTGGGGACAGCCTTGGGGGGACGAGCTTTGGGTTTCGAGGTGGTTCCCTGGCGGTTGTCGCACGTTCCGTCGGCGTTTTTGTCGACGTATCTCGGCCCCATGCCCTGCCATCGACCTCTCCCGGGGCCCATGCCTTTCCAGCTGGGGCCCGTGCCGTACCCCGTGGCGCGCCAGCCGCGGCTCCTACCGTACCCCGCACCGCGCCAGCCGCGGCCCCTGCCGTACCCCATGCCTCTGTAGCCGTGGCCGCTGCCGTACCCCATGCCTCTGTAGCCGCGACCGCTGCCGTACCCCATGCCTCTGTAGCCGCGGCCGCTGCCGTACCCCATGCCTCTGTAGCCGCGGCCGCTGCCATACCCCATGCCTCTGTAGCCGCGGCCGCTGCCATACCCCATGCCACGCCAACCGCGGCCCCTGCCGTACCCTGCGCCGCGCCAGCCGCGGCCCCTTCCGTACCCCTCGTCGCGCCAGCGACGGCCTGGTCCCATGCCGGGGCCCATGCCGCGCCAGGCCTTTGTCCGCTTCTCGAGGTTGTCGCACTCGCCATCACCGTCCTTGTCCACGAAGGCCGGACCCCAGGGTGACGACGCCACGTCTCCCTTCTTTGCGGCCCTGGAGGCGTTCCTCGCCTTGGCCGTGCGCTCCGTCTGACAGGCGCTCAACACGAGCCCCAGGGCCGCGACGGTTGCGAGCCCGGCAAAAGCTGCGATTCTCTTCGTCATGACACACCTCTGCTTGTCTGTTCTTCAGGTCACGCAGCCTGGCCCCGGTGGCCAGACCATTCGGTGGGAGGAACAAAGCACTATCTGTGCCAAGTGCGTAACTTGCGAGAACGAGGGACTACCGACATCTTCGTGGTGTGCATTACCTGCACATTGACCCCTGCGACCCAGGGGCGACCGCGCACATTCTGCGCACTGCGGGTCCAGCCGGCGCGTCTAACCACTTCCGCCTTCTGCTTGACAATCACTGGGGATGGTCGCATGTTCTACTCCTCTGGAGCGCGCGCACAAGGCTACTCTCCGGCGTCTGCAGGCAAGGCTGCCGCGCAGCGACGCAAGGACCGCGCATCCGTGATGTACAATTGATAGGGGTGCACCTTTGGGAGCGCACCAGACCTGAGACCGTGAAACAGGAGTCTTTCGCATGAGTGAGCAAAAGTACCGGGTCGTCATTGGCTTCGACCCCGAGAAAGAGTGCTACGTCGCCCGGGCGCCGGAGCTCGAAGAATGCAGCGCCGAGGCGGAGACGGCCGAGGCCGCGCTGACCGCGGTGTTCGAGGAGATCGAGGCGCAGGTCATCAACATCCGGGAGGCGGGCGGCCAGGTGCCCGCGCCCTTGGCCGAAGCGGATCTCAGCGGCGAGGTGACGCTCAAGATATCCAAGACCATGCACCGCGAGCTGGCCTGGCTTGCCCGGCTGGAGGAGCTGCCCGAGGAGCAGATCGCCAGCGAGCTGTTCCAGGCGGCGCTGAGCTATCGGCTGTCCCAGCGCCCCCATCAGAGCCGATCCAACGCCCAGAGCGGCAACCGGAGTGAGCCCCGTGGTCAGGGCGACAGTCGCGGGCGCGGACGCGGACGCGGACGCCAGGGTGGCAGCCGGGGCCCGGGCCAGGGCCGGTACCACCAGATCATGGACGACCGGGCCAACTTCATCGAGTACGTCCGTGGCCTCGAGCAGGGCGGCGGCCGCCACTCCAAGGGCCCTCGCAAGCGGCGTTAGGACCCGCCCCGGCAGGCCGTTATGGGCCGCGAATGTACAACTCAGTCGTCCTGACCGCCGATCCATCCCCCTGGGCGGCGTCGCTCGTCGGTTCCATGGGCCCCACTATGCGCCCTCCTCGCTCCTTGCCCAGCGGGCGCCTCGGCGGCCAGCATCGATTGAGTTGTCCATTCGCGGCCCCTTACGGTTTTTTGGCGAGGTTGTCCAGGGCCCGGCGCTGGTCGGGCGACATCGGCGCGCTGAATCGCACGATGGCACCGTCCGCCGGGTGCGGCAGCGCCAGACGGTGTGCGCGCAGCAGCGGCCCCCCGCTCCACCCCTTCACTGACGTCCCCCCGTACAACGTGTCGTCCACCAGCGGGTGGTTCGCATGGGCGAGGTGTGCGCGGACCTGGTGACGCCGCCCGAACCGTGTGGTGACCTCCAGCAAGGCCGCCGCCCCAAAACGTTCGAGAGTCAGAAACTGTGTGAGGGCCGGCTGTCCGGAGCCGACGACCACCCGGCGGCGTCCGCGGGCCGACGCGATGGGGACGTCCAGCTCACCTTTTTTCGGTGGAATCCCGCAGACCAGCGCCAGGTAGCCCTTTTCCACGTCGTGGGCGGCGAACCGCTCTCGGAGGTAGAGGTAGGCTTCGGGGGTACGGGCCGCCACGACCAGCCCGCTGGTGAGCGTGTCCAGGCGATGGCACAGCCCGCCCTCGCGGGCGGGGCCGCCGGCCGACAGACAGCGCGGATCCGCCCAGGCCAGGTGGTTGGCCAGGGTGTCGGTTTCGTCCGGCGATAGCGGATGGGTCGGCCGGCCGGAGGGCTTGTCCAGGACGGTGAGGTGATCGTCCTGGTACACGATGGAGACGTCCGCGACCTGTCGGGGGCGGGGGGGCGCTATTGCCGGCCGGGCCCGGGCCATCATCTCCACCGTGAGATCCAGGTGCACCACGTCTCCGGCGTGGACCGGCGTGGACTTCGCAGGCGTGGATCCTGGCGATCCGGCCAGACGGACGCCGCCTTCGGCGATGAGGCGCGAGACGCCGCGCCGGCCCAGACCCTCCAGCCGCCGGACGAGCAGCAGGTCCAGGCGGAGTCCCTCCTCGTCGGGGGTCACGGTGAGCCGGGTCCGGTTCGTGTCCTCGGTCATCTGCCCGATGGGCGCTTTCGTCTCGATGCGCGGCGGCTCCGCTTGGATGTGAGCTTGCGGCGGGCTGTCGGTTTGCGGCGGGCTGTCGGTTTGCGGCGGGCTGTCGGTCTGCGGCGCAGGCGGCGGCGGGAGGGCCGGCGATGACCACGCCAGCGGCGTCGACGCCGGGCGCGGGTGTACAGCACCAGGCGCTGCCGGGGGTGGAGCTTTGCGCCGCGGGGGATCTTGTTGTAGCGGGCGATGGCGCCGCGGGAGATGCCGTAGCGGCGGGCCACGCTGCGCATGGTGTCCCCCCGGCGGACGCGGTAGACGATTCGGCGTCGTTTCCGACGCACGGCGTGGGCGACATGGAAGGGGACCGAGTTCACGGTCACCACCCTCAGAGTGGTCGGATCCAGGAGGCGCACGCCCTTTGGGACGCGGTCGGAGGACACGATGGCTCGCAGCACCATGCCGGGCATGAGCTTCGCGCGGGCGGTGACCGCGTTCCAGGCGATCAGGTCGGTCAGGCTGACACCGAGGGCCACCGACACGGCCGGTAGGTCATCGCCGTCCACCACCGGGTAGTAGATCGTTCGGTGACCGGCGGGCACGGCGGGATCGGGGGTGACGGCGATGAGGGTGCGCTTCGGCGCGGCGCGGTTTCGTCGGGGCGGGCGCTTGCGCCCGGCCGGGACGAGAAGCTCTACGCCCGGCCGCACCTCCCGGCGATTGCGGATCTGGTTGATGCGGCGCAGCAGCCGGGCCGAGATGCCATGGTGCGCGGCGATGGACCGGACGGAGTCCCCGTAGCGGACCTTGTGCACCGCCAGCGTCCGGGACCCGGCGCTGGATCGCGCCGCCTTCTGACGGTACGACACGAGCGAGCCCTTGGGCAGACGCAGCTCGTAGGACTGCCCCGGCGGCACGCGGTTCCGGCGTAGCTCCGGGTTGAGCTCTTGGAGCGTCTTGAGTGAGATGGACGCCAGCTTTGCCACTCGGGCCAGGCGGGTGCCGCCGCGCACATTCACCAAGGCGTATTCCCAGGCCGACTCCAGTCCTCGCGGTTTGAGGCCGAACCGCGCGAGGTTCTTCGCCACGACGGCGATGGCGAAGAACTTGGGCACATAGCGCATCGTCTCGTAGGGCAGCCCCGCCTCGTACTCGCACAGGCGCCAGTAGTCGTTGGTGTTGTACTTGGTGATGGCGCGCCCGATGCCGTTGTACCCGGCGTTGTAGGCGGCCAGGGCCAGCTCCCAGTTGCCGAAGCGAGCGTAGAGGTCCTTCAGGTAGTACATGGCGGCTTCGGTGGAGCGCTCGGGGTTGTAGCGCTCGTCCACCCAGAAGCTGCGCGGCAGCCCATAGGTCTTGCCGCCCGAGGGCATGAACTGCCAGAGCCCGGTTGCGCCCGCCCAGGACACGGTGGTGGGTCGGAAGCCGCTCTCGATCATGGCCACGTAGATCAAATCCTGAGGCAAGCGATGGCGGCGCAAGGCCGCCGAGATGTGGGCTTTGAAGCGGTTCATCCGTCCCAGCCACCTGGCCAGGACTGCCCTCCCCACGCGGCTGGTGCGGTAGTAGGCCAGGTAGCGGTAGACCTGCGGAGAGAAGCGGATGTGCACGTCGGGCAGCCTTATCCCTCGGAGCCACCGGGGCAGGGGATAGCCCACGCCGGCGCGCAGGAGCGGCCGGGCCGGGGGTGCGGGGCTTGCGATGCGACGCTGCACCTTCTGAGGTCCGGCGCGGGGCGCGGCGCGGGGCGCGGCGCGGGGCGTGGCCCAGCGCGCGGACGGGCGCCGGGGGCTGAGGTACCTCACGGCGGTTGGCCGCAGGTGCTGGAGTTGCCCGAGACGCTGCAGCACCATGGCCCGGCGGAACCGGGCCGTGTACCCGCCTCGGATGTGGGCGCGCATGCGATAGTTCATGCGCAGCGGGTAGCTTCGACGGAGGATCTTGGATTTGTGTGGGGTCTGTGTCCGGGCGTCGACGGTGCGTGGCAGACCGAGGCCCACCACGATGGCCAAGAGGATCGTCGGGCATCGAGAAAGTGCTCTCTTTGAATACATGGTCTCCTAATGTCCTACATGTAGACGCTAGCAGCGAACCCTGCCCAGGGCAACTTTTTGCCCAGACGGCCCAGGCGGGGAAAGGCTCTTGGATCAGTGGACAGATCAGCGGCCCATGGTATAGTGGCGCCCAACCCACTCATCCGAGGTAGCGCCTTGCCAGGCATCGGCGAGCTCATCATTATACTGGTCATTATCCTTATCGTCTTCGGAGCGGGAAAGCTTCCCCAGATTGGCGATGCCTTGGGGCGATCCATACGGAATTTCAAGCGCTCGTCGTCGGGCAAGGACGAGGTTGAGGTGGGACCCACGGCCAAGGAGATTCCGGTGTCCGAGGGCCAGGCCGCCGTGGAGAAGCCCAGCGAGGGCGACCCTGCCAAGGAAGAAGCCGCCAAGGAAGACGCTGCCAAGGAAGACGCTGCCAAGGAAGACCCGTCCACCTGATTCCCGGCGATCCACGTCGCCATCCCATGGGTCGTTGTGGCGGATCACCCGGACGAGTGGGGTCACTGGGATGGATCCGGAGTCGCCATGAGCCTTCGGGCGGCACGTCGTCGCGCGGGTGGAAGGGCAGGATCTTCTGCAATTTCAGACAGATGAGTTCTTGTCATGAGGGGGAGGAGCCTTAGCGCGAGCTCGTTGGGCACCCCTGGGTTGAGCACGATGGACCGCTTGACGGCGTAGCGACAGATCCACTTCTGGTTGGCCATGAGCTCACGGATCACCTCCGGCTGGACCGGGCGGCGGGCCGCCACCAGCACGACGTCCCGCTCCACGAGACGGGGATTGCGCAGCAGCAGCCGGATGACCTGGGGCTCGGGATCCCGTAGGAGCCGGTCGATGGCGTCCCGGGGCGCTGCTCGGGCAAGGGACTTGCGCTCACCGAGGGTCAGCTCGCGTCCGCCGGGAAATTTCGGAGAGGCCTCTCCCAGGATCTCCCGGTGTTGGTGTCCCGGCAGCAGCAGCGCGGCGGCTTCGCCCAGGTGGCCCGACCTCAGCTCCCGGTACATGTCGCGGAGTAGCTCATAGTCGAGCCGCTCGGTGCGCAGAAGCTCCTCGAGGCCCCTGAGGGCGAGCTCGAAGGGCGGGCCTCCCAACCTCCCGCGTTGCACGATGCATCCCACCACGGCGGCCGCCTCGGGTATGGGCATTTCTTGGAGGATCTCGGCCAGGACGGCGCCGCGCATGGGCGACTCCGGCAGGCTGTGCAGACGCGTGGCGATCTCGAAGGCGCGGGCGTCGATCGCTGTCGACCCCGAAGACGGAGCAGACGGGAGCAGGTTCACCCGCACCCCTGCGCCCTCGTCCTTCCCGTCGCCCATTTGTCTCTCTAGTCGGCGAGGCGGGTCGTGTGCGACCTGTCGATGGCCACCTTGATCTTGTCCTCACCGATTTTGTAGCGCTTACCGCAAAAGAGCAGGACCTGGCACCGCTCCTTCTGCCCTGCGTTCAACTGGACGTTGTAGGCCTGGCCCTTGGACTTGATCTTGAGGGCCTTGTGGTAGCTCTTCGGGGTGACGCTCGCGATTTCCTTGCGCGACAGGTACAGCCCGCAGGGCGCGTAGTTACTACACTTGGCCTGGCCGGTGGCGCTCAAAATCTGCGCCTTGATGTTGACGTTGCGATACTTGGCGCGCTTGGAGGCGTTGTTGACCTGGACCTCCACCCTGACGATCCACGGGCCGCTCTTGCGCTCGTGGAGGTCGTGCTTGAGGTTGCTCAGCTGCAGGTTTCCCCAGGAGGGGGGCTTGGCTTTGGGCGGGTTCAGGCGGGCGTATATCAAGGTGCCGAGCAGGGAGAGCACGGCGACTCCGCCCACGATGCCGATGACCGCGATGATCTTGGCCGCCGGGCCCTTGCGCAGGGCGCGCTTCTCCTCCACGAGGAGCCCCTCGAGCTCGGACAGGGACTCGTACTCCGGCGCCAGGGCGGTCATGGTGAAGGTAGTGGGCATGGACAGCGGGGCGCTGTCGGCGGCGACGGCCCCGGTGAGGATGCCATCGTCCTGGTCCAGATCCATATCGACGTCGAAGTCGTCCTCGGCCGTTTCGGCCGTCGCCTGGGTGGCCCGGAAGCCATCCCTGGGGGTCACGGCCTCGGACCGCTCCGTGGGCACTCCCGTGTCATAAGGCGTGGGCGCGGGCGGCGGTAGCTCCGAAGCGGCAGTCTTTGGGGAGTCGTAGGGCGTGGGCGCCGGCGGAGGAACCATGAGCGAGGCGGGGCGGGCCGGGGGGGTGAGGTCGTCATCGCGCGGCCCGTAGTCCATCAGCGTGTCGGACACGCTGTGGGCCGGTGTGACGCCGTCCCCCATGGTCGCCGTATAGGCCGCCGCCGCGGCCAGGATCGAGTCGTCGAGGACCACCGAGGGGCCCCCTTCTCCCTGGGGCAGCAGGTGCTCGAGCTTCGGGTCGGCCTTGACCGCCAGTCCGCTCTGCTCGGTCGCCTGGGCGATATCGTCCATGTCGACGATCTCGTCCTCTTCCAGGTGGGCCAGCTCATCGCGGGAGATCTGCTCGGCCAGGGCCTCCTCAGGGGCGCGGCGCTTGCGTTGTGGCTTGACGGCGGGCTCGGGCGCGCCGATCTCGCCGGAGGACTCGCCGATGGCGCCGGAGGACTCGCCGATGGCGCCGGAGGACTCGCCGATGGCGCCCGACGCTGCTGCAGGCTGGTTGCCTGCGGGAGGTGCCGTGCGCTGCGGGCCCTTTTTCTTCTTGTCTGTGCCGGCCTTCATGATGAAGACGAAACGGCACTTGGGACAGCGGATCTTGACGCCCTTGCGCGTGATCCTCTCATCGGGGACCATGAAGCGCGCCATGCAGGCTGGGCAGGGAAGGATCATGAAAAGAGACCTCGCGGACGATCTGAATGAATTATCGTGATAAGCAAGGGGAAATCAACCTTTGCTGCACTACCATCAGGCGGATTTTTCGACAAGCGCATTAGCGAACACCCGCGCGTTTTTTGGGTGGGGTTGACGGTCCCACGGGTAGAGCGTAGCTTCTGACTTGCCTCTGGGTAGCCTTTGCGCGGCCTCTGAGGGAACCGTATGGCTCGCTACCCTGGTGTATATCTGCTGTCGATGCCGTTTTGGGCGACCCTGGCGCTGGGGGCCTGTGGCCGGGACTCGGAGGCGCCCCGCAACAGTGGCGACGGCAGCTCTGGGACGGTCTCGCCCCCGGCCCTGTCGGCGCGCCCCCGCCCTGCCCCGGGCCGCCGCCCACCCGAGGGGCTTCGTCCCGCGCCCCCTCGCCCGGATGCGACGCTCGTGCGCGCGCTGTTCCGCGGGGGCAGCGGTCGACGCGGGAGGTTCCCGGGGCCTGGCCCCCGGGCGAGGCGGCTCGAGGTTCGCTATGGGGCTCGCCTGGCCCGGGAGGTGCACGCGTCGGCCGTGAGCGATGGCCGGACGGTTTTTCTGGTGTCCACCCGGGGGCTCGTGGTGGCCGCGCGCGTGTCCGACGGTGGGATCCTCTGGTCCCGCTCCACCCGTGCAGGCGTCATGGCCGCCCCCGGGGTGGGCGGCGGTCACCTCTTCGTGGGGGATCGCACCGGTTGGGTCTGGTGCCTGGGCGCGAGGACCGGCGCAGTGCGGTGGAAGCGAAAGGTCATCGGCGCTGTCCGCACGGCGCTGTTGCCCCAGGCGGGGCGGGTCGTCGTAGGGACCCACGGCGGCCGGCTGGTCTCCCTGGATGCCGCCACCGGCACGGTACGCTGGGAGATCAAGCAGCGGCGGCCCTTTGTGGGCTTGGCCGGTAGCCCGGACGGGCGCGTCATCGCCGCCGCTTCCTTCGACCGGCGCGTCCGGTTGCTGGAGGCGTCCACGGGCCGTGTGATCTGGACGGCTGCGCTCAAGAGCTCCAGCCGGGTCGCCCCGGTACTGACCGCTCGCGCGGTCTACATTCTCAGCGCCTCGGGAGACCTGAGCCGGCACGAAAGGCAGACCGGTCGCCAGGTGTGGAGCCAGCACGACCTGGGGTTCAAGTCTTTTCCACCGGTGGTTACTGGGGGGCGGATCTATGTGGCGTCCCGCAAGCGTCTCCTGTACGCCCTGGACGAACGGACCGGCAGGAGCCGCTGGGTGAAGCCTCTGTCCGACATCCCCAGCGCGGCCCCGGTGTTTGCGCGGGACTCCATCTTCCTGGCCACCCGCGGCCCCCGCCTGCTGGCCATCCGTGCCGACACCGGCGGCCACTACGTGAACCACTCCCTGCCCAGCCTCGTCCTCGCCGAGCCGCTCCCCCTGGGAAACGGCCTGCTGCTGGTGGATCAGCGCGGCATCGCCACGTTCTACGTCGGAAAGTAGCCTGGACTTCGGAACCGCGCCTGGACTTGGGAACCGCGTCTGGACTTCAGAATCGCGCCTGGACGTACATCATGGCGCCGAGCTTGATGGGGTCCTCGAAGGAGAGGCGGGCCGTGCCGTTGGCTTCGGTGATGAGGTTGGTGAAGTTGTTGTCGTACTGGAAAAGAACCATGAGGATGACGGACATCATCTCCGACAGCTCCCACTTCAAGGTGAGCTTCGTCGCGAAGATGGGCACCGGCTCCTCTCCCTCGGGCATGATCGAGAAGTCCCCTTCGTCCCGGATGACCAGGGTACGGTTGCCGAGGTTGAGCTGGGAGACCCCGGATTCCACAGTCAGCTGGGTCTGCACCCGCGCTGGGATTTGCAGGCCGAAGCTGAGCCCCAGGGTCAGGTGAGACCCGCGGAAGTTCCAGTCCGCGCCGGCTGCGATGAACAGCTCGGGTTGGGTGTCCACGTCCCCTGAGAGGGCCTGGTAGGGGACGAAGCTCGGCACGTTGAGCAGGATGAAGGGGACCGACCGCACAAAGCCCGTGATGTGCGCCCGGAGGCGGCTCCATTTGATCTTCGCCGACACGGCGCCGGCGTAGGCTACCTGGACCGTGGTCGACGCGTAGAGGTCGGGGGCCTCGAGGGTCTGGCCGATGACGGTGCCCTCCATCGAGACGCGCCAGTGGAAGCCCCGTCCGTACTTTTCACGCCGGGCCAGTGAGGCCAAAAAGTCCGCGTCGTTCCGGTACAGCTTCAGATCGGCGCTGATGCCGATGGGCAGCCCCTTGTACACCGCGAGGCGTGCGGATCCGCCGAAGGTCTGCACGGGCTCGCCTCGCACCCCCGACCGCGGGTTCTCGCCCGTCCAGAACATGCCCCCCGACACGTCGAAACGGAACCGCTTGTTGAAGTCCATGCCGAAGCCGCCCAGCAGGCCGCCGAAGGTCTCGTTCTCGCGTCCCTCGGCCTCGTCTCCGCCGCCCTCTGGGGGGTTGGTGAGGATGCGCGCGGTCTTGCCGCCGAAGAAGGCGTACATGGACTTCCACTTGACCGAGGCCTTCACGCCCGGCGTCATGTTGCGGAAAGCACCCGGGAAGATCTTCGCCCCACCCCAGGTCAGGTCGTACAGGTAGCCCACCCGGAAGCGGTCCGTCGACACCGGGAAGAGCACCAGCTCGAAGAGCCCCTTGGCGGGCTCCTTTTTGTTGAGGGCGTAGGTGATGCGCAGGTAGGTGCCGTCGTCCTGCAGCGCGCCGTCGCGGCTGTCGGAGAAGTTGTACTTCAGCACGATGGCCGCCTCGGTGGTGAGCCCGTAGATGAAGCCCGGCAGCTTCTTGTACAGCACCAGGTGCAGCAGGTTCTCCCGGCCGGAGTACTGGGTGTCCAGGTTGTCGAAGAACAGCTCGTAACCTGGACGGTTCCCGAAGCCGAAGATGGGGCTGTCCACCATGGTCTGGCCGGCGTTGGCCAGGAAGTTGTCGTCGCCGAGGGTGAAGGTCACGCGGGTGTCCAAAAAGTCTCCGGCCCGCGCCGGCGTGGGCGCTGCCAGGATTCCCAGCGTGAGCAGGCAGATGGTCAGGCGGTGTCGATTCAACGGTCTCCTCCCAAACGTCGGGTCCGTTTCAAAGCTCGAAGTCGTTGTCGTCGCGAGGCTCCAGGGTCCACTGTGGCCGCCCGAAGTCCAGATGGCGCAGGGTTCCTGTGAGGCGGGTGATCTGCAGGCCCAGATTCTCCTCGGGATCGAAGTCGATGACCCCTCGCGTGACCACGTTGAGCTCCTGGCCGTCCTTGTTGACGCTCCACTGGAAGTAGGTCTGATAGCTCTCCAGCACCACGCAGTCGATCTCGTCGCCGCAGTCCGAGCTGCAGTCCCACTCGTCGTCGTTGCCGATGGCGCCGTTGCCGTTCAGGTCGCAGCTTCGGAACTCGGTGGCCAGGGTGGCGCCGGTGATGGTCACCAGACTCGACTCCAGCCCCTCCATGGTGTGGTCGTCGGTGAGCATCGCCGCGGTGAGCTCCGTGGGCGCGGGCAGCATGTCGGCGCAGCGGGGCGTGTCCGGCTCGTCCGGATCCACGTCCACCACCCAAAAGGGGTTCTTCAGCTCCGTGAAGCCCTGGAACTCCTCCACGGTGCCGATGAGCTCCACCAGGCAGTCGCCCCGGATGAGATCCTCGGGCGTGTGGAAGTTGTACATGTATGCGCTGGCGAAGGCGGAGCCGTCACCGCTGCACACGTCGGTGACGTAGAAGCCGTCCACCGTGAGCGCCGTGACCACCAGCAGCTCCCGCTGGTTTCCCTGGTTGTCCACGCAGTCGGCCGGGGTGGGGACCTCGTCCCTGGAGTTGCCGTCCACCGTGACCCGGAAGTGGAACAGGGGCGACGGGTATCCCCGGAAATCACCCTCGCTCTCGATGTTGGTGGCCTGGACGTCGTAGATCGTGGGGTTTTCGAATTGGACGGGGTCTGCGACGCCTGCCGCGCCGGTGCCGAACTCGGGGTCGTCGTCGTCCACGGCGAAGCAACCCGGCGCGGGATAGAGATCGAGGCAGGCCGCGTCCAAGACGTTGTCGGCCTTGGTGTAGCCGTAGTCCTGCACGAGCAGATTGATCTCCCCGAAGGCCCGCGTGAACTCGAGACCGATGTCGAGGGCCTCGCCGTTGGTGAGCTTGACCAGCTCCACCCGCCGGCCGTCCGGGAGCACGGGGTGCTGGTCCGAGAAGAGCCCGGAGGGCACCAGCGTGAGCGCCACTGTGCCGTTGAAGGACGTGTCCAACGTGCGGTCGGACCGCAGGGCGCGCACCGAGGCCGTAAAGGAGATCGGGGCCGCGCTGTGCTCACAGGGCTCAGCGCCCTCCACCCCGCATCCGTTGTCCGCCGTGAAAGTGACCTCGAAGCTGACGGTCGTGGTGGGGAAGTCACGGCGCTCGACGCAGCTCGCTCCGAGCATCACCAGGGTCAACGATACCAGGGAGTGGATGTGCAGGGTGCGTTTCATGGCTCGCGTGCCAGGGGTCAGGGTCAACTCCTCGGCGGACAGCTATGTTGATGGACCAAGGGGGAGGTTGCAAGGGAAAAGCGGTGATGTGGTATCTTGGGCCCCCACCCGCAGAGGAGGAGAATTGTGAGAAAGACCAAGATCGTCTGCACCCTGGGCCCGGCCTCCAGCACGTCCGAGACACTGGACAAGCTGATCGCCGCCGGGCTGAACGTGGCCCGTCTCAACTTCTCCCACGGGACCCACGAGGGCCACCGCGAGACCTTTGGGCGAGTGCGGGAGGCCGCAGCCCGCGCAGGTCAGGAGGTGGCCATTCTCCAGGATCTGCAGGGGCCCAAGATCCGGGTGGGGTTGCTCGACGGCGGGTGTATGGAGCTGGTGGAGGGAGACGAGGTCACCGTGGAGCCGGGGCAGGATCAGCCCGGCCCTGGGCGGATCCCCACGACCTACGAGGATCTGCCGGGTGATGTCAAAAAGGGCGACAGGATCCTCATGGACGATGGGCTGCTGGGGCTGCGTGTTTTGTCCACCGACGGCACCGTGGTCTCCTGCCGGGTGGAGGTGGGTGGCACCCTCAAGGATCGCAAGGGCATCAACCTGCCCGGCGTAGCGGTCAGCGCTCCCGCGCTCACCGAAAAGGACCTGGCGGATCTGGCCTTCGGCGCCGAGCTGGGGGTGGACTTCGTCGGCCTGTCCTTCGTGCGCAGCCCCGACGACGTCCGGCTCGCTCGGGAGCGCCTCGATGCGGCCGGGAGCGACGCCCCCATCATCGCCAAGATCGAGAAGCCCGAGGCCGTCGAGAACCTGGACGCCATCATCGAGGCGTCCGACGGCATCATGGTGGCCCGCGGGGATCTCGGCGTGGAGATGGGGCCGGAGAAAGTGCCGCTCTTGCAGAAGCTCGCCATCGAGCGCACCAACGCCATGGGGAAGATCGTCATCACGGCCACCCAGATGCTCGAGTCCATGGTGCACAGCGCCTTCCCCACCCGGGCGGAGGCCTCGGACGTGGCCAACGCGGTCTTCGACCAGACCGACTGCGTGATGCTCTCGGCGGAGACCGCCTCGGGGAAGTACCCGGTGCTCGCCGTGGAGACCATGGTTCGCATCATCGAGGAGGTGGAGTCCTCGGACCGCTTCTGGCGCGCCGACGCGCAGCCCCCCTCGGACCTGTCGGCGCAGAACTGCGCCGTGGCCCACGCGGCGGCTGCTGCTGCGGCGCACATCGAGGCCAAGGCGATCGTCTGCGTGTCGGGGCATGGGGGCACCCCGCGGCTGGTGAGCGACTACAGGCCGACGGTGCCGATCCTGGCGCTGTCGCGCTACGATCATGTGTTGCACCGGTTGGCGGCCTACTGGGGAGTGCACCCGGTGCGGTTCGACCGCGCTTCTCAGCTCGAGGAGACCCTCACGCTCATCGACGCGCTGCTGACAAGGCGGGGCTACGCCCGCGCCGGGGACCGGGTCGTCGTCACGATGGTGGTGCCACCCCAGAGCGGCGAGCACACCAACACCATGAAGGTCCACACGGTGAAGGGGTAGATCATGGCCGACCCAAAGGTGCTCACCGAGGTGCGGGACCGGACACTCGTGATCACGATCAACCGGCCCGCCAAGCGAAACTGCGTGGACGGGGAGACGGCGGCGCTGCTGTCGGCCGCGTGGAAGCGCTTCCGGGACGACGACGACCTCTGGGTGGCCATCCTGACGGGCGCGGGGGACCAGGCCTTCTGCGCCGGCGCCGACCTGAGCAACCTGGACTCCCTGGGGCCGGGCCTCTCACCGAGCGCCGGGGCCCTGCGCCAGTTCGTCACCCACGGCGAGGGCTACATGGGCTACACACGCCAGGTGGACATCTACAAGCCCATCCTGGCCGCGGTGAACGGCTACGCCCTGGCGGGTGGTTTGGAGCTGGCCTGCCTGGCAGATCTGCGCATCGTGGAGGACCATGCCCAGCTCGGGGTGGCCTGTCGGCGGTGGAACGTGCCGTTGCTCGACGGCGGCACCCAGAGGCTGCCGCGTATCGTCGGCCTCGGGCGGGCGATGGATCTGATTCTCACCGGGCGGTTCGTCGACGCCCCCGAGGCCCATCAGCTGGGGCTCGCCAACGAGGTGGTTGCGCGCCGACAGAGCCTTGCGCGGTGCCTGGAGCTCGCCGAGCAACTCGCGGCCCTGCCCCAGGGTGCCATGCGCACCGACAAGCAGGCGGCGCTCATGGGGTTCGGTAGGCCCCTGGAGGAGGGGTTGCGCATCGAGTGCGAGGTGGGACAGACAGTGCTCGCGGGGCACGACATCCGCGAGGGCTCGGCAGCCTTCGTCGGCAAGCGCGCGCCCACCTTCGACCAGGACGACTGAGGCTCACTTGATCGTGTAGACGTGGACGATGCGGCGGCCGCCGCGTCGAAGAACGACCGTCACGAGCCGAGCCTTGGACAAGCCCTTGTAGAGCGTCTGCACCATGTCGGGGCTGGTAAGGGGGGTGTTGTTCACCCGCTCGACCACGTCGCCGGCTTGTAGCCCCAGCGCAAAGAAGAGTCCCTGGGCGCGTACCTTCACGAGCTTGAATCCCCGGGCCTTTCCGGCCACCCGGTGGAGTCGGCTCTCGGCGTCTGCGATGGCGAAGGCAGGGTTCTTCTGGACAGAGGACAGGAGCCGGCGGTCGATCTCCCAGCGTTGCTTGCCCAACGGGCGGATCCCCGCTCCCACGGCGTCGATCCAGTCCTTGCGAAGCTGTCCGCTGGTCACCGGGGGGGAGGGGATGGGTGGCGTGGGCGCGGGGTGCCCGCCCTCCAGGCGCGCCAGCCGGTCCCGCATGCGGGCCAGTTGTTTCTTCATCATGGCCACGCGGTCCTTGGCCACTCCCGGGCTCATGGAAAACCGCGCCACCAACTTCTCGAGAGTCTGGATCCGGCGACGCAGCCGCTCGGGCCGCCGCTGCTTGTGGTCGGCGGCGGCCGGACCGTCCGGGCGGGCGCGAGCGGCGTCGGTCGTCGGCGCCATGGCGGGGTTCCGGGGGGCCTGGCGTCCCTTGCGCTCCCGTAGCTGCTCCTGCACCTCGTCGCGCACGAGGCGGCGGATCTGCTTTTTGGAGAGCCCCTTCTTGCAGCCCCCCATCGCGGCCGAGTTTAGCGTCGCCAGGAGCCCGATCAATAGGAACACCGGTAGCTTGCGCATCACAGCATCTTAGCGGACCCGGTGCGCGGGGTCCAACTTCTGCGTGACATTTCCGCCTGGCGGTCTCCGAAGCGTACGTGGTAAAGCTGTGTTTCGAAAGGGAGCCGCCATGAAGATCGACCGCAGCTTCACGATGCCCATGGACGAAGCGATGGAGCGGCTCGGCGCCCTGTCGGACTACTGGTTGGCCAAGTATGGCGTGTCGGTCACCTGGGACGGCCAAACGGGGCGCGTCATGGGAAAGGTGCGCGGCGTGAAGTTCGACGGCCAGATCCGGGTGGAGCCCGGTCGGCTCACGGCTGACATCCAGGCGGGGTTCCTCGCCGAGAGGCTGGGCGGCAAGAAGTACGTCGAAGGCAAGCTCGACGACTACCTGAACCCGGCCCATACCATGGAGGAGCTGCGCGCGCGCGTCCCCTAGACAGTGTGTCTCTCCAGATGATGAGCGAGGGCGATGCGGTCTGCTGAGATGTGAGGCCCTCGGACGCTCTCAGCTCCGTTGCCGGCCACCGAGACCATCGAACCCCTGGACCTATTGAGGCGGAGCCTCACTAGTCCACGGGCGGGAGGCAGAGCCCTGCGGTCATGTCGCAGATACCGGTGCAGCAGTCCTCGGGCGCGACGCAGGCGGCGCCCACGGGCTGGCAGTCGGTGAAGTTCGGCTGGCACACCCCGTCCAGGCAGACACCTTCACAGCAGTCCACGTCGGCTGTGCAGACGTCCCCCTCGGGCACGCAGGTGGCTCCGCAATACAGATCACCGTTGGCGTCGGGCAGGCAGAACCCCCCGCAGCACTCGTCGGCGAAGGAGCAGGGGTCCCCGTCTGGGATGCAGTCGTCCACCGTGTCCGGCGAGTAACACCGCTGGAGTCCCAGGATGGTGGGCTGGCACAGGGCCTGTCCACCGTCGGGCCCAGTGGGGCAGCAGTTGGCGGGCATGCCCGCCCAGCAGACCTCTCCGGTGGCCAGACAGCTGCCCGGGTTCTCGCAGCGCCACACGCCCGTTTGCTCGTATTCCTCGCAGATCCCGGAGCAGCAGTTCGCCGCCAGAAGACAGACTTCCCCGATTGGGCGACAACCCGAGATGAACTGACACACCGGCGTGCCCGTGCCAGGATCGGCACACAGGCCGGTGCAGCACTCGTGGAACCCTGTGCAGGGCTCGCCCACGGTCTGGCACGACGCCATGGTGGGGCAGGTGCCGTCCGGGCCGCAGACACCGCTGCAGCAGTCGGCGTCACTGCCGCACAGATCCCCCTCGCCCCGGCAGATGGAGACGATGGTGCATCGAAGCTCGCCGTCGATGTCCTCGCAGTGGCCCGAGCAGCAGGCCGAGTCCCCACCACAGATCTCTCCGGCGGTGATGCAACCCGAGCTCGCTGACTCACAGATGTCGGTCTCGCAGATGCCCGAGCAGCACTCCATTCCGTCCACACAGCTGGCGTCGATGGTGGCGCAGATTCCGTCCGCGGCGCAGAGCCCGTCGTCGCAGTAGAGGCTGCAGCAATCCACAGCCGCCTCGCAGGCGTCTCCGTCACCGATGCAGCCGCCCAAAACGCAGACCGGGGTGCCGCCCGGGGTGGCCTCGCACCGCCCGGAGCAGCACTCCGAGCTGGCCAGGCATTCCTCGCCGAGACCGAAGCAGAGCCCGGTCGCACCGAGGCAGAGCCCGCCCTCGCAGCGCCCAGAGCAGCAGTCCACCGGATTCTCGCAGATCTCTCCGGTGCCCAGGCAGTCTCCGGCGTCTCCAGTCAAGGTGCCGTCTCCGATCAGCGTGCCGTCCCCGTCCACCATGGCGTCACTGTCGGGGTTGCTGATGGCGTCGTCGCCGCAGGCTCCGAGCGATAGAGCCAGCGCGAGCGGCACAATCCAGCGCCACCTGCCGATGTTGAATGGTGCGTGCATCGCTAGTCCTCCTGAGTGTGCGATTGTGAGTCCGAGGCGGAGACGGCGCGGAGGCCCGGTTTGTTCCCGACAGATGGGCAGTGGTACAGTGGAGGGGCCATATTGGGCTTCGCGTGGCTGCGCTGGGCGGCGCCTGGCCGGCGCGGGAACAAAACCAGACGTCAGGCCGTCTACGCCACGAGCACATGCGTATGAAACCGCCACACATCCAGCTCGTGAATTCACCGGAAGACACACCGATGGGCCGGGAGCGTGCGTCTGCCGAGGCCCACTGGGCGGCCCTGGTGAACCAGGCTCAGCAGGGAGACGTTGAGGCCTTCGAGCGCCTCGCCAAAGAGCACTATCAGACGGTCTATGCTTTCTCCGTGGGGCTTTCCGGGGATCCCACCGAAGCGGCGGACATTGCGCAGGAGTCATTGATCAAGGCCTTCCGCAAGCTCGGGAGCTATCGCTTCGCGGCCTCCTTTCGCTCCTGGCTGCTCCAGGTGACCCGCAACACCTTCCGGGATCGGATGCGATCCCACCTGCAGCAGCGGTACAAGTTGCGTCGGTTGGCCGAGCGGACCGTCCCGTTGTCCCCAGCGAACCCGGAGCAGGCCTTGGCGGCCAAGCAGACCAGCGCCCAGGTCGAGTCCGCGCTCTCGCGGCTGGAGCCGCAGTTCCGAGAGGTGGTGGTGTTGTTTGATCTCCAGGGCTTCGCGTACCGGGAGATTGCGGAGATCTGTGGGGTGCCCATGGGCACGGTGAAGTCGCGGCTCAGGCGGGGTCGGGACGGTCTGAGGCGGTTGCTGGTGGCCGATGGGGTCATCGGGAGCCGCCGATCAGGGGATGACGACAGCGGCAGGAGTAGATGAGATGAAGTGCACCAAGGCGAGGGAGCTTCTATCGGATCGGCACAACGGCGAGATCTCGCCGCGGGCCGCCGCGGGGCTGCGGCGCCACCTGAAGGGCTGCGAGGCCTGCCGCGAAGCGACCGGGGAGCTCGAGGAGATGCTGCAGATGCTCGGCTCCTGGTCGTCGCCGGCGTTGCCCGACGGATTCGACGAGGCGGTCCACGAGCGACTGTCGGCCCAAGGGCAGGGCCAGTCGCTCGAAGCGGCACCCGCGTCTGCTGTTTCGCGGCCCATGTGGTCGAGCGTGGTGCGGGGCGGCGGCCTCGTGGCGGCGGGCGCCGCCGCGGTGCTGTTGATCGTGTGGGTGACCTCCACCTCCAACTCCACCCCCGCGCCCGCGACCCGGATCCTCTGCCCGGCACCCGGTCACGCCAAGCGAGCCACGACCATGGCACCGGGCATCGGCGTCGCGGCGAGACCGCCCGACTCGGCCCGGAGGCTGCGGGTGGGTCAGGTGGCGGTGCTGGTGCTCTCCATCCGCGCCGAAGCCCGGCAGTCAGACGCGCGGCTGCTGGTGGTGTTGCCCGACGGCGTGACCCTGGTGGGAGAGGGCGCCCGGGACCTCGAGGAGAAGCGCATGGAGTGGACGGCCTCCCTGGACCGGGGCGTGAACGAGATCCGGGTTCCGGTGCGGGCCCGGCGGGTGGGGACCTGGCGGCTGGTGGCCCGTGCCCGGGCGTCAGGCTTTCGTACCGTTTCCGAGACGCGGCTCGTGGTGACCCGGTCATGACGATCCCACGGACACAGGAGCTTGTGATGAAAAAGCTAGCCACCCCCGTCGTCTTGATGATTTTGCTGGCCCTACCGGCCCCGGCGCAGGCGCAGAGCGCAGCTCCGGCGCCCGGAGCGAAGCCCTCCCTGCGGCTCGAGCTGCAGATCCGGCCCGCGGCCAACCAGGCGGATCTCATGCAGCTCATGCGCCAGAACTCGGTACGCGTGGCCCTCCAGCGCCATCGGCTGTGGCAGCAGGCGGTCGTTCTGGAGGAGCGGCGCGACCATGCCCGCGAGCAGCAGCGCCATCGCTACCGTCATCGTCACCGCGTGCGACGGGGCACCATGGGGGCGTCGGCCCCGGTGGTGGTACCGAAGAAGGCGCCCCCGTCGACCACGGCAGCCAACCCCGTCGTTCGGTCGACGGCTCGCCCAGTCCGGCGGCCGGTGGCGCCTCTGGACCTGCGCCAGTTGTTGCGCCAGGGGCGCTCCGGGGACGTCGCGCGCCTGGAGCGAAAGCTGCGGGATAGGGTCCGCGAGCAGCGCCGGCAGCGGGAGCGGTTGCGAAACCGCAGCCGCCAGGGCTCCTCCATGGGCGCCAGGAGGGGAGGACGGTCCGGCCGGTAGCGAATGGGCCGTCTTTGGGGTAGGAATAGACCCCAAGTGCTCGCGTCTCGTCCCAAGTGGCTCCTGGCCTCCTGTCTGTCCCTGGCACTGCTCGTCGCCGGCCCCGCGGTTGCAGCGCCGGGTGGGTCTTCGCCCACGTCCCCGCCTTCACCCGTGCCTTCGCCAGCGTCTCGGCCCCCGACCGCGCCTCCGGCAGCGTCTCGGCCCCCGACCACGCCTCCGTCGAGCAAGACCGGGCCGGTAGGGCAGTACAATCGGGCCCTGGCCCTGTTGAAACAGGGGCGCAGCGCAGAGGCGGCACGCTTGGCCACCGGGCTGATCCGAAACCGGCGCTGGTGGCAAGGCCGCTCCCGGGAGGTCGCCGCCGCCGCGCTGTACAATCTCTCCCTGGCCTTCATGGCCCACGGCGTGAGCCGGGTCGCTCGCGGGCTCCTCAAAGCGATCCCCGCCTCCACGGCTGCCCATGGCCCGGCGCTGCTCCTGCTCCGGGCGGCCCCAGGCCCCGCCGCGCGCCCGTTGACTTGCGCAGCGCAGTACCGCGCCCGGCGGTACCGGGCGGCCCGGCGCTGCTTCCGGACCCTGCTGCCGAAGATCGGACCCGACGCCCAGATCCTCTACGCCATTGGCTACGCCAGCTACCAACTCCGGGAGTACCGCGTGGCCCTGGGTGCCTTCCGGAGGGTGCTGGTCGTTGGGCCCACCGACGGCGACGCCATGTTCATGTCGGGCCTCGCAGCGGCGCAGCTCGGCCGCCATCGCCAGGCCTTGGGATTTTTCCTTCGAAGTTTGAAGGTGGGGCTGAAGACCGAGAGCCCGGCCGAGGCCCGCCGATACGTGAGGGTGCTACGCAAGCTCCTCGCCAGCCGGCTCCGGAGCGGTTGGCTCTTCACGTCTTCTATCAGCCTGGGCTATGACACGCATCCCCGGCTGGGAGGCAGCGCCGTCGCCGCCGGTACGAGCGACGGCTCCACCGACGTGGGCAGCGGGTTCGCCGACGCCGCCCTGGGCCTGGGCTACCGTTGGTTGCGTCCCCTGCGCCGCCGTCGAAACACTGTGCTGAGAGGGGCTCTGTCGCTCGACTATCGCTTCCAACAGAGGGTCGTCTTCTCCGACCTGTCCCAGACCACCACAATTGGCCACGGTATCTGGCGGTCCGGTGAATTGACGGGCGGGCTCAGCCTGCAGACGCACCAGCTCGGCCTGGAGGCGCGGCTGCTGGGCCAGCGGTGGCACGCGGGGTTGCGCCTGGGCGGTCACGCGGAGATCTCGGGTCTGCAAGACTTCGCGGCGCTCCTCGCCGGCGGGGATCTGGAGGCAGACGTGACCCTGCGTTGGCACCGGCTCACCGCCAGTCACGTCACGCTCAGCTACTACCCGCAGCGGGCCCTCAGCGCGGCGGTGGAGTACCTGACCGGTCACGGCCTCGTCGGCCAGGTCGGCCAGTCCCTGCGCTACAAGCCACTTCGGTTGAGCCTGGGCTATCGTTTGAGCGTCTGGTGGCTGGGGCGGATCCTCACGCCGATCGCCGACTGCGAGGCCAGCGAGGCCTGCGGGCTGGATGTCCCCTTCAGCAATCACGTTCACAGGGGCCAGCTTCGTCTCGCCATGCGGGCGGCACGCTGGCTGGAATTCGATGCCCGGGTGGCGGTGGCCCACCGGACCTATTGGGAGGCGGGCCTGTACCGACTCGCCGTCGGCAACGTCGCCGAGCGGCGTCGGTATGATCTGATCCAGCAGTACCGGCTCGAGGTGCGCTTCCGGTTGTTGCGAGGGCTCCATCTGGGGCTGGCCTACGGATTCACCCGGAGCCTGTCGACCATCGATGTCCAGAGCGTGGGGATCGATGAAGGGTATGATCGGCACCGGATCTGGACGAGCCTCAGCTACCGGCGCTGGTAGCAGCGCGGACTGCTTGGCTCAGTCGTGCACGGCGGCGGCTACGCCTCCGCCCACCACCAGGAGCAGGACGGCCAGGGGGACGACGGGCACGGGCGACTGAGCCGGTCGGTAGCTCGCCACCTGGTACAGAACCTCGGTGAGATAGGCGCCGCCCGGCATGAGCACGAGCCCAACCAGGCACGCCAGCACGGCCGAGCCCAGCAGGATTGGTCTGCGCCAGCGAGAGGCCCGGTGGGGCGGGGGCAGCCTGCCCATGACGAGTTGGGTGAATCCCTTGTCCTCGATGTACACGTCGCTCTCCCTCAGGAGCTCGTCCAATCGGTCTTCGTGTTGGTTCGCATTTTTCATGTCGCGACCTTCGGCTCCCAGGCGCGCAGACGCTTGCGGAGCTTCTCCTTGCCCCGGGCGATGTGGGTCTTCACCGTCCCCAGGGGGCAGTCCAGTATAGCAGCTACCTCGTGGTGTGTGTGCTCCCGGCCGAACGCCAGGGCAATGGCCGCCCGCTCCGCCGGCGCCAGGTCCACCAGGGCATGGGCCAGGTCGTGGCGCAGCATCGAGCAGTCGCTCCTGGCTGGATCCACCCCCGCTTCATCGAGCCCGGTGTGCTTCCGTCGCTGGGTGGATTTACAAAAGACGTTGTAGGCGATGCGGTGCAGCCAGGTGGAGAGTCGCGCACCGCCGCGGTACCCGCGCAGCCCGCGGTAGGCCCGCAGGAAGGTCTCCTGCGCCAGGTCGTCGGCCTGGGCCTCGTTGCCGCAGGTGAGCCGGCGGAGCAGGCCCCGGACGGCGGACTGGTGACGTCGAACAAGGGTGGAGAATGCGTGCCGGTCGTCGTGGTCCAGCGCGCGGGCGATGAGCTCTGCGTCGGAGGGGGACATGCGTCGGGCGGCTCCCGCCGTCTACTTCCGCGTCTCGTCGACGTCTGGCTCGTCGGGTTGGGTGCGGGCGAAGTGATCGACATCGGTGTAGGTCGCCCTCTGCTGGGGCTGCTCATGGGCGTTGCGCCCCTCGAGCTTCCAGGCCAGCAGGTAGCCGCAGCCGATGAGCGCCGGGATCAGCCCCAGTCCGAAGGCGCCGCTGCTGCGAGCGTCCTTGGTCATGAGCAGAAACAGCGTGATGCCCAGGCCCGTGCCCACCAGCACCAGGCCCCGGCGCAGGTCCGAGCCCCGCCGCTTCTGGGACGTGATCAGCTCCACCGGGATCTGAGCGCCCCTCTCCACCATGAGCTGGAGGGTCCGGTGCTTGTTTCGGTCCTTGCGAAGGCTCATGTACTGGATGGTGCCCACCAGCAGCAGGATGCACAGAAAGAAGGAGATGGGCACGAGGATGGACGTGAGGCTGTGGTCCTGTTGGTAGCGGAGGCGCATCTTGCTCTTGTCTCCACCTTCCTGGCCACCGGCCTTGGTGGAGGTGGTGGCGCCGGCGGCGGGCGCTGGCGGCTCGGACGGACCGGGATCTGCCATGGGCGCCAAGGACGGGGTTCCGGCGCTCGCCTGGCCCGTAGAAGCCCGGGCGGGCGTGGGCGCCGGCGCCGCGGTGGGCGTGGGCGCTGGCGCCGCGGTGGGCGTGGGCGCTGGCGCCATGGTCTGCATGGCTGCCTTGGTGGGCGGCGTCTTGGGGGCCGCGGCGGCCTGGACGGAGGTGGCGGCCAATACCAGGAAAAGCCCGGCGAAAAGCGCGGCGGTCGGGGTCGCTAGCCTGGATAGCCTACCAGATGTCGTGTGATCGCGAAGGACCCTGGCTCCCCGGGGTCTTGCGCGACAGAAGGGAATACTGGCTGTATTGCCCAGAGCGTGCGAGGCCCTGGGGAGCCAGGGAACAAGCGAGCGGGCGATACTATGGTGGACTTTCCTGGCTGGGTGTTTCATGGCAGTCTCCTTTGCTGGGTTGCTGCCTGTTAGACCCCAGCGGGTGCGCCCCTGGATTCGAAAAAGATCAGCGCCCGAAGATCTCGAGCTCGCGGTCGATGAGCTCGAAGCAGTCGATGTCCTCGCGGACGCGTACGGCTTGGAAGGTCGAGTCTTGTCCGGGTGTCGCGGTCAGGTCGGGATTGATCTGTGACACGATGCCCACCTCGCTCGGCGTGCACTCCCGCAGGTCCCCGCCGCCGATGGGGAACAGTCGGCAGCCGGCCATGGCGACCTCCAGGTTCCAATGGGCCACGCCCAGGATGAGATCCGAGTTGGCCACGATGCCCTCCATGGAGATCCAGGAGCGCATGGTCCCGTAGACCAGCTCCACGTCGAGCCCAGGGATGTTCTCCGCCTCCAGGGTGGTGCCCGGCAGCCCGTCCTCGTCCAGGTCGAACATGCAGTCACTCTGGCCGTCGCAGTAGGTCTCCTTGTTGGCATTGGTGAACTGCCCGGAGCACTGCTTCGCGGGATCGGTCACCAGCCAGTCCTCCAGCGTGTCCTCCAGGCAAGCGCCGATGAGGGTGACGGCTTTTTCCGACTCGAAGGTCTCACAGGTGGTGTCCCCCGACATCCAGGCGCGGATCTGCACCCGCTCTATGTTGGGCAGCATGGCTGGCAGCGTGCGGAAGGTCGTGGGCAGAGGCTGCCCCGGGATCTCTACCTTGGGGATCTGAATCTGGCAGAGCTGGATCCCCACATCCGCGTCCAGGGTGGCCTGGTGGAAGTCCACGTAGGCGATGACCAGGAGGGTGGAGATTGTGTCCGTCTCCACGATGCCGGCAGCGTTGACGTGCACGTACTCCACCACCTTCACCCCGAAGACCCCGGGGTCACCGTTGGGGCCGTTCAAGTCGAAGGGCTGCCCGCAGACCAGCCCGCCGTCCAGGTCGGGGTTCGGCGGGTCGGTGTGGCAGTTGTCGTCGTCCGCCCCGTTCGGACAGGCCGCAACCAGCGCGGTGGCGGCGATCACCGAGACCACGCAGAAAAAAGCACGCAGAGACGGACAGACCCGAGATCCAGCGTACAAGTGCCGCTCCTCCTTCGCCGTAGGCCGCGGGGTGGCACGGCGTGAAACGCTCACGTGAGCCAGTCCTTCGATTATGGTGGAGAACCGGAAGCGGCACAACACCTATGGGGGAGTGGGGTAGGGTGGTCGCAAAGTGCTGGCGCTCGGCGCAGGCGCTTGCCAGGAGCTTGGCTTGTGGGGGGCGAGACAGGATTGTTCAGTGAGTAGGAGGGCGGCTTTCTTCGTAGTTCGCGAGGTGGAAGGTTTATT
>Ga0272441_10003638_pt1 | contig 29090 bp, 26 predicted proteins | sample SSMProp6N_FD_193582 | JGI IMG/M metagenome (GOLD analysis project Ga0272441, IMG submission 193582) | Marine sediment archaeal communities from Little Sippewissett salt marsh, Falmouth, MA, United States - SSM-Prop-6N | ecosystem: Environmental > Aquatic > Marine > Wetlands > Sediment ... | reverse complement strand
AATGGTTAAGCGTACCAGATACTGCATAGCCTCCGTCATTTGTTGTAACCACCGAAGACGCATAACTGCTTAGGTTCTCGTTGACTTCTCCGTATGAAACATTGTATAACAAGAGACCCGAGGAGTCTGTTTTAATCAAACAAGCTTGTCTTTTTGTGAGATGATGCTACAATGAACCCGCCATCAGCAGTCTGTAGCACTGACCCGATTAGGGGGGAGGCAGAATAATCTTTAGTCCATTGGGAATTTCCGTTAGAATCTGTTTTAATCAGTAAACCAGTGTCTATTGTGCCTCCAGATAGTATGTATCCTCCATCACTAGTTTTGGCCAAAGTAAGTAAGGCGGCAAAACCACTTGAGTGATATGTTTGGCTCCATTGCAAATCACCTTCATTATCAGTCTTGGCAAGCCATCCGTCTTGATCTCTGTTACCTACTAGGACATAGCCACCGTTATTTGCCTCAGCAATGTTTAAGATGAATACTTTTGAAGAGTTTCCTCCAAAGGTTTTGCTCCACACTGTGTTGCCTTTCTCATCCATTTTGAGTAGTAGTCCGTTGGCTCCATTGGCGCTGTTTGCCATATATCCTGTGAGTGCATAACCGCCGTCACTGGTTTGAATAACATGACATGTTTCAAGTGGATCTTCGAATGTCTTGTTCCATTGCACGGTTCCCTTGTCATCAGTTTTTATTAGCCAGCCACTGTAAACAGGGTTCAAGATGGGTGGAGCTATACTCGTGCCAGATATGGCGTATCCGCTGTCTTTGGTTTGCACAATGGAGTTCACTCCGACTAGGCCGACAGTCTCAAATATCTTACTCCATTGCAGATTTCCTGAAGAGTCAGTCTTGATGAGCATTGGTGCTCGTTCCAGAGCAGGATACCAAATCGAGGCGTTTTTGGCCGCTATGGCGTATCCTCCGTCTGCGGTCTGGACGGCGAGTCCGCTGTCACCATTATACGTTTTACTCCACTGCAACTGTGGCACTTCAGTATCAGCCTTCAAAGAAGGGCGCGAAGTAACCAGCAACAGTGTGATGAGGAGCGCTGAGAAAACTGTTAGCGATAGTTCTGTTCTCTTCATAAGCAACATAACAATACGTTAAACTATCCCTTAACTTTTGTGCCTGCAGAGTATAAGTTGAAGCATAACACCTGACCTTTATGGAGACCCGCACGATCTTTTTTCGTGTGAAATTTGAACGTGGGTGTGAAGCTAACACCAGCGCTTCTTCATAATTTCCCTCTCTTGCTTTGGACTTTTAAGCAAAGGTTAATCATGTGTATTTCGAGAGGAACCTGAAAAGTGTATTAGTTGTTAGGTCTTGGGGATTGGCATATTGATTGATCGCTCAGGGGTTTTGAAGTTTTCAACGTTACTGAGGGTTCCTTTTTTTCCAAGGCTCATGTGTCTTTCGCCTCTAAAAGAGGACACTTGTGCATTTTCAATTTGAACTGTGTCTCCAGCCGAGACAGAGGCTATTTGTCCGTTCCATAGGCAAAGTTTGATTGTTCCAGTTTCATCCTCTATTAACGCTTTAGCGACGCTAGCGTGGTTTCCATATCTTGTAATAACGTGCTTTGGCTCTGAAACACCCAAAATTTTGGCTTTCAGATTAACATGGTTCATTCCAGTTCGCAAATCTTTGATGGAATTGGCAGTAGCGGTTCTGTCTTTCTTTGCTAGATACCTACGAATCTTATCGGTTTCCGTGAAATCTTTGAGTTGATTGCTTCTATTCAAAAGGAATTCTTCATCTATGGGGAACTGTGCAATGACTTCCGATTCCCTCTTAATTAGAAAGATAAAATTGTTTTTTGTTTTACCTCGACATTGAATTGATAATTTGCTGCATCGTGATTTTTTGTGTTTTTTTGCTGAGCGTAGGGCATGCAAGAATTTTTCAGGGTTAACTTCATATTTTACTGAAAGAAAAGCAAGATATTCACCAATTGACGGCTTGTGTCTCATGTTTATTCACTTTTTTGTCCTTACATTTTTAGGTAACCTTTGTTTCTGAGCCACTCAGCCTGATTCCTTCTGTAACGCCAGAAGATGTCGCCTCGCGTATCCGACTGGAAATCCCAAGGAGAAACCAAAACGATGTCGCCCTCGCGAACCCACACTCGCCTCTTAAGCTTACCCCGAATCCTGCACAAACGCTCTTTACCGTCCTGGCACTTCACCAAAACCCTTTCACCGCCAAGCATCTTAACAGCAATACCTAACACGTCATTCTCAGACGGCAACACCATACGCTGAAGATTACTCTCGCTTTTGACTTTTCTTTTACCCATTTCAACACTTTCTAAGACGCATGAAACTGCGCCAATCACATCTAAATCAGAATAATCTGGAGAAAAAGCAAACCTCGTATGTAGCCGAATAGGCTCTTCCTCTCAAGAATTCTAATCTTCCTATGAAGGATGTAACCAACTATATTAGTATAACTACAACAAAAGCACAAAAAATGTTAAAAAACAAAGGGTTTGGTGATTATATTTACTGTTATGAATCCGTTTGGGTTCAGGGGCGGTCAGCCCCACCATCTGGTCTGAACCGTTTTTGGCTGTTGACCCCTAAAGTCGAAACCCATAAATTTCCATTCTCAATTCAGTAACATAGGAGATGAAAGTTTTTGAAAAAAATCGGAGATTTAATTCAAGCGGCAGATTGGAAGGCGGAGAAGCATGTGCCAGTAATCGATTGCGCGGACGCGGTTAAAGCGGATGAACTCTTCGAAGTTAAAGTTACCATCGGCAAGGAGATAGCTCACCCGAACACCACTGAACACCACATCAGCTGGATGTCGCTGTTTTTCCATCCTGACGGCGAAAAGTTCCCCTATCAGATAGGACGCTACGCGTTCAGTGCGCACGGCGCTTCAGCGCAAGGTCCAAACACCAGCTCCGTATACACACATCACGCGGCAACAGCTTGGATGAAGACAGGCAAAGCGGGAACCCTCATCGCAGTCTCAATGTGCAACATCCACGGGTTATGGCAGTCTTCAAAAGAAATCAAGCTCAAATAGATATTTCTTGTTTTATCCAGCGGTTTCACAGGACGAAACATCGCAACTGCCTTTTTTTTCTTGTTGTTTCCAGCTTTTAGTCTTCTTTTCCACTCATTCTCAATAGGGCTATATAGATTATGGGGGATACGTCTAAAAGCAACTTTTATTCTATATAGTGGTGAATAGTGTGAGGTGAAAGAAAAAAATGCTGTCACGAGATTGTGATGGTTGTTCCCAAATGAAGGCTTGTAGCACGCGCTACAGAAAAGTCGGTAAAGGCGAGAAAGTCTACTGCCCAGACGGCACAGCACATCTGGTAGATGAAAACATTGAATGTTCCGCTGCAGGGCTCTACGAGCATTTCATAAAAGCATAGGTCTCCCGAAACAATCCAAATAATTTTTCTATTTATATTTGCGAATTAACAGTGGCTTCTACCTAAACGTTATTTCTTAATTCCTACAAATAACTCTCTTCCAGTCATCAAGCCGTTCTTGAGGTACTTCGACTTTAAACCCGCCGTCTTCATAACCCTAAGCGTGTTGTTTATTCCGAACAGCCCAAGTTCATGCCTGTCCACGAAGTACTTAACGTCTTTTCCTCTTTCAGCAATCAAAATATGCATGTTCAGAACCGCAGTAGTCTGCCGAACTTTCGTGAAGTTAACCCTCGAGATTTTAGCGTCTTTCCCGTTATAAGTCGTGATGCGCGGTTCACCGCTAACGTAGAACGTTTTTGCATGCGACGGCTCAATCAGCGCCAAGCCACCCTTCTTCAAATGCTTGGAAAAGTTCTGAATAGTCTTCTCTAGGCTCACAACTGTTTTCACGTAGCCGATTGAACTGAGCAAGCAGGTGATTACGTCAAACTGTTTTCCAAGCCGCAGAGTTTTCATGTCTGCCTCTTTGAAGGTGACTCCCTTCACGTTTTTTCTCGCAATCTTAAGCATGCTCTTGCTAACGTCAACGCCTGTGCATACGAAATCATCTTTCAAGTGTTTAAGATGTAGCCCCGTGCCGCAGCCCACATCAAGGAGCGTGTTTCCTCCTGCCTTTGAATACTTGATGATTAGGTTCTGTAACCTGACAGCCTCGTCTAAATAATCCTTGAAGGAATAAACCCTATCGTAGTATTTTGCTAGCTGGTTATGGAGTAGTTGCTTAGACATGGTAAGCATTATGGATTTTAACACCTAAAAGTCCTGCGCTGGAAGTTGTTTCTAGCGAGTGGTGGTTCATTGCAAAAAAGAGGTGGTTTGTTGTGCTTTGTTTTTCACGCGGGCATTCAACAGGGTGAGAATGAGAGTAGATAGTGACAGACGACTATCAAAACGTCTATCAAGACAAATGAAAGATAAATATGCGTGTTGCAAATACCTTTTGAAACAAAAAGCACGCAATCATTCAGCTCTGAGAATGCTACATGCAAACAAGGAGCCGTAATGCACACGAAAAAGGAAAGAAAACAAATGAAGTACATAGTCGTTGTCGGGGACGGAATGGCCGATTACCCCATTCCCGAATTGGGAAACAAGACTCCCCTCCAAGCAGCATACAAACCAAACATGGACGCCATAGCGGCAAAAGGCAGAAACGGTCTCCTCAGAACAGTACCCGACGGCTTAAACCCAGGCTCAGACGTGGCAATCCTTTCGGTGCTGGGTTTTAACCCTAAACAGTTTTACACGGGCAGAGGAGCCTTTGAGACGGCTGCCAGAGGTATCCAGCTGAAAGGCAAAGATGTAGCATTCAGATGCAATTTAATAACAGAAAAAGACGGGGTCTTGGCTGATTACTCGGCGGGGCACATAACAAGCAAATACTCCAAGCAGCTGATAGCCGCCGTAAAAAAGGCTTGCGAAAAACATGGTGAAATCGAATTCTATTCAGGATTAGACTACAGACACTTCCTGATTATGCGAAACTCGCCGCTTTCGCTTCAAATCGAGTGTACTCCACCTCACGATGCCATAGGCGCTGAAGTCTCAGCGATCTTGCCAAAAGCCAAGTTGCCAGCAGCAGAAAACATAGCGAATCTGCTGAGAGAAGCAATACGCAAATCCAAGGAGATACTGGAGGCTCACCCAGTTAATGTTGCCAGACAGAAAAGCGGGAAAAACCCTGGAAACATGATTTGGCCGTGGAGCGGCGGCGAAAAACCAAGCATGCCTTCGTTCAAGGAGAGGTACGGTTTGAAGGCGGCAGTCATATCTGCTGTGGACTTGGTGAAAGGTATCGGCGTTTACACAGGAATGAAGGTCATTGACGTTGCTGGGGCTACGGGTAGAGACGACACAAACTACGAGGGCAAAGCAGACTACGCGCTAAAAGCTCTTAAGGACAATGATTTGGTTTTCGTTCATGTTGAAGCGCCAGATGAAGCAGGTCACGTCAAGGATTACAAGCTGAAAGTTAAAACTATAGAAGACTTGGATAAGCGGCTGCTTGGCAGGATTCTTGAAGGCTTAAAGGAGCCGTACGCAATTGCGGTCTTGCCAGATCATCCAACTCCGATTAAAATTGGAACGCACACAAGAGAACCAGTGCCTTTCGCGGTTCAATCTCCTCGGATAGAGGCGGATGACGTTCAAAAGTTTGACGAGTTCTCCGCTAAGAACGGCGGGTTTGGTCTAGTAGAGCAAGAAGGTGTTGTGTCACTTCTGCTTTCATCCATTTCAAGTAGCAAATAACTGAGAATGTCAAGTGGAATTCCGTTGAAGTGGTTTCACGGGAAAATTCGGGAGCGCCTATGCGTTTAGTGTCTAACGCTTAACTTTATAGTGCTTAACTGTTTAACATGGTTTTGAATGTGAGGCAAGATGGCGCGAAAGGAACCGCAAAACGCGTTGAAGCGCTCTTTAAGCTTGCTGGATGCTACAGCGATAAGCGTGGGCGCCATAATCGGCGGCGGCATCTTCGTCGTAACAGGCATCGTAGCGGGGTTGGCAGGTTCAGCCTTAGTGGTGTCCATGGTTGTGGCGGCTGTAATCGCGTTTTTCACGGCGTTGAGTTTTGCTGAGTTGGCGGCGTGGCAGCCTGTGGAAGGAAGCGTTTACGAGTATGCGCGTCAGGTTATTTCGCCTTTTTCAGGTTTTTTGGCGGGTTGGATGTGGATGGTTGCCAACACTTTCACGGGAGCTGCTGTTTCTCTCGGGTTCGCGTATTACTTGACAGCTTCGTTTCCAGGTTTGCCGGCTAACGTGGTGGCTGCACTGTTGTGCTTAGCGTTCACGGCGTTGAATTTTTTTGGTGTGCGTAAATCGGCTCGGTTAAACACGGTTCTTGTTGTTGCGAAACTGGCGATTCTAGGGTTTTTTGTGGTGTTTGGCGCGTTTAACGTGAACACTGCGAATTTTGCGCCGTTTGAACCGTTTAAAGCTGGAGTGCTGTACGGTGCTTACTTTATTTTCTTCGCCTATACAGGCTTCGCGAGAGCAGCGGTTGTGGCGGAGGAAGTTAAAGACGCGAAACGTAACGTACCTAAGGCTTTGCTTTTGTCGCTTGCGGTTTCCACCATAATTTACGTGCTAGTTGGGATAGTTGCAGTGGGGCTTGTGGGGTCACCTGAGCTTGCGGGTTCAAACTCGCCTTTGGCAGAAGCCATAAGTGCCACGGGAAGTCCGCTTGCGGTGCAGGTTATATCTTTTGGGGGTTTACTGGCAACGGCTAGCGTGTTGTTGACGGCGGTTTTGGGTGTTTCACGCATGGCGTATTCCATGGCGAGACGGAGAGACTTGCCACAGGTTTTGGCGAAGCTTAACCCGAAGTTTTGCACGCCTTACTATTCGATTTGGGCAGTAGGAATTTTGATGGCGATGCTGGTTTTGTTTTTCGACTTGACAGGGGTTGTAGCAGTCAGCACTTTCGGAGCCCTTTTCTACTATGCATTCACGAACGCAGCTGCACTCAAGTTAAAAACCAAGAAAAGACGATATCACAGACTGGTTCCCATACTGGGGTTAGGCACATGCATTGTGCTGTTAGCTTTTGTTCTCTTCGTTGCAACGCAAGCATGGATAATCGGTGGTATATGTCTAATCGCAGGAGCAGTTTACTACGGCGCCAAAAAACGGGCTTCAAAAAGAAGCTGCTGAGAAGTAGTGACTTTGGGAACTATTGCGCTTTGGGCGACTACAGCGCCCTTATTTAAAGGCGGAAATGTGAAGTGAACTGTGTTTGAATGTGGCGAGGTTGATTCTCTGTTTAGAGCTTGTGTTTCTTGAAGTAGACCAGCAGACCTATACCAATCACAATAATGAGTCCTACAACAATCCCTATCCATAACTCTATTCCCGGGAATGTCGTTGTAGTTTCGCTAGCTGCTAGATTAATTCTCAATTGATGGCTGCTATGTTCGTAGGTGAAGGTGAGCAACCACGCGTTTGCGTTGGATGTTACTTCGTAGTTTAGTTGGTTTCCATCCAAATACACCTTTATGTTTTCAGCGTTTGTAACAATGCTTTTTGCAATTGTGGCTTTCGCATAGCCTGTGGTTTCTGAGGTTCCGTTAACGGTGAAGCTTAGCGTTAAGCTCGTGCTGTTAAAAGCCAATGCTGTGACTGTGCTGTTTGATTCAAGTAAGAAAAGGTTCTGGTTATCGTAAGGCAGAAAACTCAGCGTTGCAGTTGCACTGGATCCGAGATACGCTTCATTTCCATTCCATTCTGCTTTCAAAGTAAATGTACCAGACGCCGTGTTGACCCATTGAATTTCATATTCTCCAGAATCATTTGTGATTCCTGAACCTAAGGGAACCCAAGTAGTGTTATCCGTGACAGCATATGATAGAGTTATTGATTTATCCTGTAAAGGGTCCCCGTTTAAGTCTAAGAGTCTCCCGTTTACGTTAACTGCTGAACCTACCGCGGTTGATGATGTGTCCACCGAGATGGACATCTGAGTTGATGTGGGCGTGGGGGTCGGCGGTGGAGACGGTGAAGGACTAGGCGTTGCGGTGGGTGCTGGAGTAGGAGTAGAAGTAGGAGTAGAAGTAGGAGAAGGAGTAGGAGAAGGTTCTGGTGTTTCAGGCGCATTAGTGTTTGGGGCGGTCAGAAAAGGAACAAAAGTGACATTGCCTAAAATTGTTTGGTTAATTGCTTGGGTGTCAGTTGTTCCCCACCAGTTATAAGTTGCATCAATGTTGTTTGTCATTCCATTAGATAGGCAAACGCTGTAGTTAGCATTCTCTTGAATGTTATTGTTAATAATAGTTAAAGAACCCAGAGAAGCAGACCCCATATAAACATAAATTCCAACCGTGTTATTGGCAATTGTGTTGTTTCGAATAGTGGGAGATATAGTGCCCATTCCCCCAATTGCTATACCTTGAGAATTGTTGAAAACCAGATTTCGTTCAATAATTGATGTACCATCGAATGCGTTGATACCCGTGGAACAATTAGAGACGATGTTGTCAGCGACGTAAACATTAGGCCCATCACATCTTATTCCAAATCCTCTCCAAGACCCCTCCGTAATGTTGTTGTACGTGATTATCGGCGTGCTTGTAAGAATCCCCGTGCCGTAAATTCCTCCAATAATCGAATTGTTGCTTATTATGGGGGAAGCACTGTTGAGGTCTTCAATGTCGCCTTTAATGATGTTTTTTGAAATTGTTGGTGACCCGCTGTCTATTACTATTGCAGACCCACCGGCGTTGGGTGAGGCAGTGATTGAATTGTTACTTAGTTTCGGAGATGCATTAGTTATGGAGATTGAAACGGAATCAAGAACCGAATTTTCGATTATGCAGCCGGAACCAGTTTGCTCATTCCAACTAGTGCTGCTAGATGTGAAAGCAACGCCGTCGTTACTCGCTGGGTCAGAAGTGAAATGAATATTGTCGGCGTTACTGCCTCGCGCATATAGAATTCCATTAACCTGAATTCTGTAGCCATTAAGGTTCACGGTTACCCCTGCTTCAATTGTTAAAGCCACTCCATTGCCTATAGTTATGGGTCCTGTAAGGCTGTAGGGACTGCTTGCTGCCGTCCACGTAGTGTCTGTAGTAATTACACCGCTTACATTTGTATCAGCTTTCACCGTGCTAAAATGCGTGGTGCCTGCTAACGCGAAACCGCCAATAAGGATTATTAAAAGAAACATACTTGAGAGTAACTTCTTTTTCACAGCGCAACCCTCTAACTAGAGTAACCCATAGTTGTAATTAAAGGGTTTTTGTAAAGATTTCTTGACTCAAAAATTCTTGACAAAGTTTCATTACCCTGTGAGTCATCTCACTCAGAGTTACAGCATAAGTTCAAACATAACAGCGCTTCAGTTTTGACCTAAAAAGCAGCAAAATAGAAATGGATGGAAATGCGGAAGCCATCTACCGCAGCTATTTTTGTTTCTTTCTTTTCAGCATGTTTTCGATGATGGGGCGTAGCTTGGCGTTTTCAGCTTTAATCTTTTCCTTGCCCAAAGCTTTCTTCTGCTCGTCTATTTCGCGGATTAGCTCGGCGTAGTGTATGCCTTCTGCGGCGGAAACGTATTCTACGCGGAATCTTTCTGGACTCATGCCGAGTTTCGTTAGCATTCCCTTTAACGCGTCTGTTCGGGCTTTCATCTTGTAGTTTCCGCTGATGTAGTGGCAGTCGTAGGGCAAGTGGCAAGCGCCGATTAGCACCATGCCCGCTCCAAGCCGTAAAGCTTCAAGGATAAAGTCGCGGTCAACCCTGCCCGAGCACATAACGCGTATTGCCCTTACGGACGGTGGATACTCAAACCTGCTTGTTCCAGCCAAGTCAGCACCAGCGTAACAACACCAGTTGCAGAGGATTGCCAAGATTTTGTCTTCAGGGTTCTCTTCAAGCGCCGCGCGTATCTGCGCCAGTATCTGCGCGTCCGTAAAGTGCAACTGTGTTATGGCGTCTTGCGGGCACTCTGCGACGCAGGTTCCGCACCCGTGGCAGCTTGCTGTGATAACCTTCGCGGGCTTGTTCGGCTCAATTTTTATGGCGCCGTAGGGGCACTTATCCGCACATATACCACACTTGGCGGTTACGTTTCTGCAGCGGCTTTCATCTATCACTGAGATTATGGGTTCAATCTTCCATGTTTTCTTTGAGATTACTGTTGCCGCGCGTGATGCTGCACCGCTTCCTTGAGAAACACTGAAGGGGATATCTTTCAAACCTTGGCAGGCACCAGCGTAGAAGACGCCGTCAGTCGGCGCATCCATGGGCTTAAGCTTCGGGTGGCTCTCCATGAAGAAGCCGTCCGCGCCGCGAGACAAATTAAGGATACGCGCAATCTCGTCTGAGCCTTTCTTAGCTATCGCTGCCGTGGCGAGAACAACCATGTCAGCCTCAATCTCTATCGGTTGATCCAAAGTCTGATCCTCAGCGCGAAGGAGCAAGTTATGCGTCTTCGGGTCCTCATTAATTCGGCTTACACGACCATGGATGAAGTTCACGCCGTTTTCTCTTGCGCGGTCATAGAATTCCTCGTAGCCTTTGCCGGGACTGCGAATATCCATGTAGAAAACGTAAACCTCAATGTCTTCCTTGTACTTTTCTTTCAGCTGAACAACGTGCTTAAGCGTGTACATGCAGCAGAAGTTGGAGCAGTACGGGTACTTGTTCTTGTCACGCGAGCCAACACACTGGATAAACGCTATTGTACGCGGCTTTTTACCGTCGGATTGCCTGACGACTTTGCCGCCTGTTGGACCCGCAGCGAGAATAAGCCGTTCGAACTCCATGCTGGTGATAACATTCGGGTATTTGCCGTAGCCTAAAAGCGGCATGTCATAGGGCAAGTAAACATCAAAGCCTGTGGACACAATTATGGCGCCAACGTCTATCTCAATTTCTTCGGGCTGCTGCTCAAAGTTTATGGCTTCCCTAGCGCCGCAAACGTCAACGCACTTGTAACATTCAATGCAGTAATCCTTGTTCACAGTGTAAATTAGTGGCACTGCTTGGTCAAACGGGACGGATATGGCTTTCCGCGTGCCCAAGTTCATGTCCCACTCGTTCGGGAACTCAATGGGACAAACGTCTTTGCATTCTCCGCAGCCCGTGCACCTTTCGGCAATCACGTATCGCGGGTTTTTGCGAATCTTCACCTTAAAGTTGCCGACGTAACCGTCAACCTTCACCAAGTCAGCGTTAGCAATAATTTCAATGTTCGGGTGGCGGCCACAGTCAACCATTTTTGGTCCTTCAATGCAGATGCTGCAGTCAAGCGTTGGAAACGTTTTGTCAAGCGCAGCCATGTGCCCGCCTATGCTTTCCGTGTTCTCAAGCAGGTAAACCTTGAACCCCATCTCCGCCAAATCCAAAGCCGCGTTCATGCCAGCTATGCCTCCGCCTACGACTAAGGCTTTGTTGGTTACCGGCACTTCGATTGTTTGAAGAGGCATCATCAAACGCGCTTTCGCCACAGCCATCTTTATCGAGTCTTTAGCTCTGTCAGTGGCTCCTTGAGGATTGTTCGGGTGACACCACGAAGCGAACTCCCGGATGTTAGCCATCTCGTAAAGAAACGGGTTCAAACCCGCCTCAGAAACAGTCCTGCGGAACGTGGGTTCATGCATGCGTGGTGAGCAAGCAGCCACGACAACGCGGTTCAGCTTGTTTTCTTTTATGCCCTTGCGGATTTCTTCCTGGCCTGGGTCTGCGCAGGTGTAACGGTTCTCTTTGACGAACACGACGTCAGGTATTGTTTTGGAGTACTCAACAAGCTGCTTGATGTCTACAGTGCCTGCAATGTTTAAGCCACAGTGGCAAATGAAAACGCCTATGCGCAACTCTTCACGTTCAGGCTGCTTTGGAGTTTCGGGCTGACTCATCTTATCTCCTCCTCACAAACGAACCGTCTGCAAACTATTTCTTTCGCTTTTTGTGAACCTAGGGCTTTCAACTCTTTAACCGCGTCCACTGGTGACGTAAGCTTCTCCAGCGCTTTGTTCCATGCTCCAGAACGAACTGGCGTGTGAAGTATTTTGGTTCGTTTAAGCGTCAAGGCGTCGTCAACTGGGCAAACCACTTTGCAGGCGCCGCAGTAGTCGCAGAAAATCTCGTTAACGTAAACCTTTTTGTCCTTGTCAGAAAGGTACAGCGCTCCGGTTATGGGGCAAACGTCCAAGCAGTCGATGCACCCTTCTGGACATTTTGTCTGGTCGATGGCGATTTTGCCTTCCATGAACTTCCGCACTTTAATCGCGCCAGGAGCGCATTTGAACTCGCAGACCCTGCAGGTTGGACAGTACTCTTTTTGTATGTCAAGGTTGATTTGCACGCGTTGCCTCTGGCTCGGCGGTAAAGACGCAACGTCTTCAACCTGCTTGCCATCGTAGCCTACTCGGGTAATCTTAATTAACGATAATGGACAAGCGTCTTCGCATTCGACGCAGTCTTTTGGGCACTGGTGGGTATCCACTTTTATGTCGCGGATCATTTCTGGGTAGCTCTCTTTATCCAGAACGGAAACTGCGTGTTCGCCGTTTAACGCGAATTTGATGGCGCCGTAGGGGCAGGAAACATCGCATATCCCGCAGAAAATACACTTCTCCAAGTCGATGTCTACCTTGGCTTTCTTGGTTTTCTGACCTTTGACTTTCGGCTGTTTTTCAAGTGTAATGGCATCTTTCGGACAGGCTAAACTGCAAATTTGACAGCCTACGCAACGCGCCTTATCAAGAGTTAACTTGTAGTTTTTAACCTGCAAAACCCATTCTAGAGTTAACGTGTCTGTCGTGTCTTTTTTCACAGTTTTCAATGGCATTTATCTTGCCACCAACAGTATATGCGTCGCAACAAACTGTCCAACGCTTAACCAGTGCCTGTTAGAATATTTCACTGAAGCGCTGACGATATAAATATTGCTTGCTGACAACGCCATTTCATTCATGGATTTAGCGAAGAACCACCGGAAAAGAAACATGTTTAGCTTTGAACAGTCACGGCAACGTAGCACTTCAACGCGTCAGCGTCCTCAAGGGAAATTACTTGTAAACCAGCATCTTGTAGCAACGCTTGGAAAGCATCCAAAGAAAAAACTTTCTTCAACCCAGTCACTACAATGGATGCGGCTTGCTGTGCGTTTCGTTTTATTTCGTTTAGCGTTTCCGATGGTTTCGGCATGTTCTGAAGCATCGTGAAGGCAAAAACTATGTTGAAGTGGTTGTTTTTGAAGGGCAGGTGGTCAGCGTCTGCTTGAACCAAGTGAACGTTGCGGAACTGCCGGGCGCGCTCTTTGGCTTGGAGCAACAGTTTGCTGGAAATGTCCACGCCTACGACTGTTTGGGCTTCGGCGGCGATTTGGCTGAACAGGAGACCGGTGCCGCATCCAATGTCAAGGACTCTGTTGGCTCGGTTCATGTGCAGGTGTTCTAGGGCTGCTTTGTACTTGGCTGCTTGCTCTTCAGCGTACCGCATTTCGTACATTTCAGCGGTTAAGTCGTAACGCTGCATGGTCGTGCGCTTTTGGCTCCACTTGTTCACGGGCTGGACCTTCAGAAATCTTATGTACGTTGTAACCCTCTAAAATACTTGGCTGAAACATGTTGCAGAAAAAAAACAAGGTGAAGGTGCTCACGAGTCCGAAGCTGGCGGAAGCCGCGGCGGCAATTGAGAAAGCGTTAGCGCAGAGAAGAACGGTTATCGTGGCAGGTAACTGCAGAGTGCTCTACTCGGGCAGGGCAAAGTCAACTCTTGAACCCGGCGAGCGCATGCTGATAATCAAAGAGGACGGCTCGCTTCTTGTTCACCGCCCAGTCGGCTACGAACCCATCAACTGGCAGCCCTCGGGAAGCGTTTTCCACGTGCAAACCAAAGCCGCCGCCGTTGAGGTTCACGCGGTAAGGCAGAAACCCCGAGAAAACGTGCGCGTGATATTTGACGCGGTGTTTATGGTTTCAGCTTTAAGCCTCACTGATTCGGGAGAGTTCTCGCTTCACGCAAGCGAAAAGGAAATGCACAAGGCGATTCTGTTGAAGCCTTCGCTTTTGGAGGAAGGGTTCAAGCCCATAAGCTACGAGAAGAAAGTTGAGCCGGGGTTCGTGGACGTTTACGGCGTAGACAAGAACGGAAAGCTTGTGGTGGTGGAGGTTAAGCGGAAAACTGCTGGGAAAGAAGCTGTCCTGCAGCTTTCCAAGTACATAGAAGCCATAAAAGGCAAAGCAGACCGCGAACTTAGAGGAGTGCTTGTAGCGCCAAGCCTCGGAAAAGATGTGCAAAGACTACTGGTGACGCTGGGGTTAGAGTTTAAAGCGCTAGACCCGAAGAAATGCGCCAAAGTCTTGAAGAAGGACCATAACGCGAAACTGGAAACTTTCTTTAAAGAATGCAAATAACGACCCAAAGCATTGAGAAGGCTTAAATCAGTCGGGTTGCTTTTTGCCTTCGAAGGTGTGCCGTTGACATGAATCTTTGGAACGACATTCCAGTCGGGGATAAGCCCCCTAAACTGTTGAACATGGTTATCGAAGTTACGAGCAATTCCAGAGACAAATACGAGTATAATTCAAAATGGGGGGCATTCGTGTTGGACAGGATAATTCCTTCATCAGTCATCTTTCCAGTTGAGTACGGGTTCGTTCCGCAAACATGGTACGAAGACAACGACCCCTTGGATATCATGGCAATGAGTTTTGAACCTTTAGAAGTCGGCGCAGTAGCCAGAGTCAGAGTAATAGGCGCATTACTACTTGAAGACGAGAAGGGTATAGACCCAAAAATTCTTTCAGTGCTTGAAAACGACGCAAGGTTCGAAGGCTACAAAGACATATCAGATGTCCATAGACACGAGTTAAAAGAAATTGAAGAGTTCTTTGATACATACAAACGGCTGGAGCCGCACAAATGGACTAAAATAAAAGGCTGGAAAAACGCCGCCGAAGCCATGGAAATCGTGAATAACGCCATTCAAAATTACCGAAAACTAAACACGAAGTAGCTTACAGTAACCTTTGCCTTTCGTTTGGAGCTTAAGCGTTTAGGTTATTTTTTGGCTTAAATTTTGATGCTCCTTCTCTGAAATCCAGCCTTCTTTTCTTACGTACGCTAGCCCTTTTCGGATACTTTCTCGCGTCGAACTCGTGTTTAAAATGTTTGTTTTTTCGCCCATTTCTCTCATTTCCGTTTCAAACACCGCGTTCTGATGCGCTAGTACCTGAAGGGTATCCATCAGCGAATTTATCAATTCGAAGCGGGTAACAAGTAGCTGCTTGATTTTTGCTTTGCCCAAGGCGCTTTTAAGCTTGGTGGAAAGCCCGAATGTGTTCGCTTCTGACGGCGGAAGAAATAGGTAACGTTTTTTTGAGTTCACTTCATAACAGGCTATGTAGAACGGGACATAAAACAAAGCAATTCCCTTCAGCTCCGAGTCTCTTTTGACCCCGAGCTTTGCAAAGTTTTCAATGCTTGTTTCTCTTAACTTAACTGTTCTGCCCACCTGATCGAGTATCAGCTTGGTCTGCTTTTCCAGTTCCTCTATTTCTTGCTGGCAAATTGAAACCTCCGCGTCACGAGAAGACTCAAGATCCAGCAGGGGCTGGCGAGCTTCTTTAGTCTTGGCCTCTAACTCGGATCTTAAATTGAAAATCTCAAGAGATTTACGCTCTTCCAAATCTTCAAGCTCTTTTTCTGCCTTCTTCAATTGATCTTCGATTTCCGAAAGCTCCTTCTTTGTTTCGTTGGCTTTTTCTTTCCACTTGTCTTCACCAACATAATTGTCCCTTTCCGCACAACTCTTAGCTTCTAGTTTACACTTCTCAATTTTTGCAAGGGCTCGCTCCTTGGACTTTTCAAGTTTTACTTTTGTCTTTTGAACGGGAAGACGCTGCTTATCGAAAGACTTCTTCGACTGGATTATTTGATAATCATAATGTTCTTTGAGGCGATTGACTTTCGGATCTACGAGCTCTTCTTGCGCGTTAATTTTAACATCAAATTCTTCTTTGATGGCTTTGGCTTTGCTGCGTAGTACCTTGATGTAGTGTTGAGTTGCCTCGTTTATGAACTTGATACATTGATTGAGACCCTCAACGTCCTTTTTGAAGGAGGAATGGAGGCACATAAGTTCCTGCAGTATGGACGAGATTGTTGATTTATCTATAGTTGGAGAAATCAACCCAGAGTTAGTGGGTCGAACTTCTATTGCCGTTGCTTCGTGTCGGTAAGAGTCAAACTCGCTCAAGAATTCTGGGTCTGTTATTAAGCCGTTTATTTCAACTTTATTTTCTGTCACTTGGGTCTGAAAATAGTTGATATGGTCGGAGAGGAAAGCCATATGGGTTTCATGTGTTTTGGACCCCCGCTTCAGATTCTCAATGAAATCTTTCGCGTCTGGAACTACAGCGTACGGCAACGTATACTTGGACCTGTTCAATCCGTCGAATATGAGGGCTATTTCAGACCATGGAAAAAGCCAAAGTGGATAACCTACTTTAGTGATGAACACGATTTTTTCTTCAGGGCGCTTTGAAAGGAACCCACCGCCTTTTGCTCTATCTAGCTCCGCCAGCGAGAAAACGGCGGCTACCTCCATATCAGATGTGAAGGGTTCCTTACGGTTTTCTGAAAGAGTTGAGAAAGGTAAAATAAACTGCTTGACTTCCCAGTTGGTTCCTGACATGAATGTTCCCTCGATATAATTGCAGGTGGTATCATTTTAAGATTTGTCATTAAATTCTGCTACTGACTGAGAAAAAATCTGTGATTTTCTTCTGGAAAAGAGCGTTCTTCAACAGTGCACTCTGCATTATCCACCGCCGCATCGGAATCTCGAATCGGCTGCTTATGAACTTTAAGGATTCACCCAGAGTGTTGAAGAGATGTGGTTTTTGTCGCATGGCGTTCCGCACGTTTTCCCTCACTTGCCATACGCCTATGGGCATTATGTAGCCTGGGCGGGCTTCACGCAGCACAATCACGGTGGCTTGCCGCCTTTCTTTTATGAGTTGTTCGCAGACAGCTAGCCGCGCCGAGTAGTAGCACCCGCCTATCTGCGCGTAAGTTTTCCGCCTGTCGTTACCTTCCCAGTCTGAAAATATGGCGGTGTTCTTGCCGTGGGGATTCCATACCGTGCCCGGGTACCAAGCCTCCATGGACTCGTAGCTCCAAGCGGATGGAATCATCAAAATCTCAAAAACATTATCCAGATAAACTGACTCGTAGACGCGGTACTCGTTTATTTCAGGAAACGTTTTCACGGTCTCAGCCAAGCTTTTGGATACTATGTCGTCCACGGCGGTTATGCTCCAGCGGGTTGGAACCAGACGCCTGTTTTTTTCTATGCCGAAAGCGCCGACGCTGAAGGCTTTCTGTATCTTCGAGACCATGACGCCGCGGTCGTAAAGCTCAAGCACCGCCTGCGTAGCGCGCAAGTCAGTGTCGTAGTAGGCTTTTTCTACTCGATGGTCGAAACGCGCGTTGCCAACGTGAAGGTCTCTTATGGGCGCAGACGGCCCGAAAGGCTGAACGCTGTCGTCCATGAATATGGAGCCTCTGGGCTTTTTCGTGAGGTTCAGTTCGGTGTCAACGCTTGTTTCTGCGAGGGCTAACTCGCGAGTTTGCTCCATGATCTTGCCTGCCTCAGCGAATTTTTGCACGTGAACACGGTGTTTGCCGCGAATAAGCATCGAGCGGAACCCCACGATTTCGTCAATTGGTTTTCCAAACCATTGTTCGGGCAGGTCGTAGAGGCTGGTGTCTCCGTGGACAGGCGGCACGAGAGGTCCAACGTAGACCTGTGGGTAGCCGATTCTTCCGATGAACACGCTGGGCGGTGAAACGCCTGCGATGTCTTCGGTTGACATTAAAGGCACACTTTTCAGGAAATAGTTAACTCTGACCATTATCGGGCAACGAGTTTTCCCGCAGAGACGACGGGACCCCTTGCATACGACGCATAAGCTGCGTTGTGAGGCGCGGGTAACGATCTGGCTTTCTTCGACAGCTGAACGGTTACTGCGTTTTATGTAGTTAAGTAGCCAATTGTCGGGTTTGTTTGCACAGCGGGGTTTAGAGGTGATGGTCATAGTTGTCTTTGATGATGGATGTAACGGCTTCATATGCTTTCTGCATGTGAAAAGCTCAAAATTCAAAGTGTTCTCACCGAAAAGGCAAGCAAGTCCACACGCGAAGTTGCCAAAAACTGCATCAAAACTCGCGTTTTTCTCTCTAGAAAAAAAATATAGAAAAGCAGCTGTTTTCTTCTTTAACTCATCACCATACCAGTTTATAAAACTCCAAGTGAAAAGGAACCTTCAAGGAGAATGAGAAATTGCAAAAGGCTTCGAAGATAGTCAGCATTATACTTCTTAGTTTACTGTGTGCATCTATAGGTGCGGTTGTTTACGCGCAGGTGCAAGTCTCAGTTTATATTAGGAACCCGTTGAACATAGGCAATGGCACTAAAGGCGTTATATCTGGCACCTGCTGGGTGGGAGAAATCCCCGTAACAGTAAGCAATAGCACCGAAGCTGCACAGCAGACAAAGGCGTACTGCATGAACTTTGACAAGACAGTCTATGCGGGCAGCACATACAGCTCTCAGGCAACAGCAGTAACGGACAGCGCGGAATGGAAAGCGATTAGTTATCTTTTGACATGGTATCATCCACCAGTGGATGCTGACGCGGCAGCTGCTAATCAAGTGGCAGTCTGGAGACTTCTAAACAGCACAAGAGGCTACGACTACTATAAGATGCCGTGGCTTACTCAAGCCCTTGACAATGCAGGCAGCGCTCTAGCAGATGAAGTGCTGAACAAAGATGTTGTGAGGGAAGGCGATGTTTTCGAGTGGATTGAACCCGTAACAACCAACCAGTCAGCAGTAATGGGTAACCCGGGTGAAACAGTTACTTTCAAGGCTAAACTTACAGATGCATATGGAACGCCGAGACCCGGCGTTAAGATAATCTTCAGCGCCGTACTCAGCCCCGCCAACGTTGAATTGGAGCCTGCTAACGTGTATCCAGCGGAAACGCACACTGACAGCAATGGAATAGCAGAGGTTACCGTGAAAGTTCCAGATACCATCCAGAATGGCGAAAGAGTTGAAGTTAAAGCCTCAACCAAAAGCGTGTGGCCACAAATGTACATGGATTTGGATGACGAAAGACGACAAGACTTGCTTGGAATCGGAACCACCTTTGAGTTGACGGTGTCGACAAACGTTTGCGTCTTAGTTTCTATCCTGGTGATTCCAGAAGTGCCTCTTGGAACCTTAACCGCTGGTGCAGCATGTGCGTTCGCTTTCATGTTCTGGAAAAAAGGCGGACACCTGAAGAAGCAAAAACTGAACTAAACGGCTCTTGCAGCCTCTTTTTCTATTTTTCTAGTATGCTCTAACCTTTTCTATAGTCCTCTTGCCCACCGTATTCGGAAATCTTATTAGGTATTCCGAGGGCACATAGCAGGTTAGGTGCACCAGTTTGAAGTCGGTTTTGTTCATTTGTACACACAATTCTGCGCGTTCTCATATGGCAGAGGCGTTTTTGAATAAGCTTTGCGGAGACAGATACAAAGCAGAAAGCGCGGGGGTCACACCCACTCAAATTAATCCTTACGTTGCGAAGGTTATGGCTGAAATCGGCGTTGACCTTTCAAAGCACAGGTCAAAGAGTATAATGGAGTTTCAAGGAAAAACTTTTGACTACGTGGTTACAGTCTGCGATTCAGCACGCGAGGGCTGTCCGTTCTTTCCCGGAGAAAAAGAAATGCATAAAAATTTTCCAGACCCAACAGCGTTCAAAGGCGCAAAAGAGGATGTACTGCCGAAGGTAAGGGCTGTGAGGGATGAAATTAAAGAGTGGGTGGAGAATACTTTTTGTAAGGAAAACGGTTTATCGGAGGCTGGTCGGCTTGAGCGTTTTTGAAAAGAAAGGTGCAAACCCCGAAGCCTTGGCGCAGTTGGCGCTTGAAGACGAGAAAGTGTTGCAGGAAGCTTTTGACGGCGTCTTATCCAAGAACGATGTGGTTAGACAGAACAGTTTCCAAACCTTAAACTTCCTAAGCGAGAAGCACCCAGACAGTGTTTACGGCAAATGGGCTTTCTTCGCAAACCTGATTCGCAAGGGCAACTCTTTCCACAAGTACATTGCTGTCTGGATAATTGCGAACCTGACGAAAGCTGACCCTGAAAACAAGTTTGAAAAACTCTTCCATGATTACTATGGTTTGCTGGGTGACAAAAGCGTGATTCCAGCGGGACATGTGGCTGCTAAGTCGGGAATGATTGCTTTGGCGAAACCTGAACTGCAGTCGGAGATAACAAACAGGCTGCTGGACATTGACAACACGGTGCAGAGGCATAAGGACCTCGTCAAATCTGGTGCCATAGAATCGTTTGACGCTTACTTTAAGGAAAGCAAAGACCAAAAGAGGATAATCGAGTTTGTCGAAGCGCAACTGAACTGCGAAAGCCCGAAAACACGGAAAAAGGCTAAAGCATTCTTGCAAAAATGGAGTAAAGAGTGACTGAAAGATGACTGAAAAACATCGTCGGTTTGGAGGGTTATTCTTCGAAGATGACATAAAGAAAAGTTGCCAAAACCTGAAGAGGGCGTTTTTCTTAGGGAGAGAGGGTAATTCTCCTCTTAACACGTTGCGTTATGAACGCCCAAACATAACGATGGTAATTTGGAACAACCCACATTTAAATTTACCTCAAGTATCCGCATAGAACGCATATTATTCATAGAAGTTTTTCAGTGCTTTCAGTGCGTTTAGAGTTACCCATTTGCTGCTGTCGCCTTTTTGCTCGATGCTTGTTTGAAAGCGCCCATTAAATGTGTTTTCCAATTTCCACACGCCGTTTTCATCCTGCTTCGACAAGACTAAGTCAACAGCCTCCTGCAACCGCTCGTCTTTACAGCCGAGGCTTGTCAATATGCCCAAGATTTCCAGCACGTCCGTTTGGTACATTAATGGAAAACCGAGCCTTAACCAGCCAGGCTTAGACACCTTACTTAGGTTATGGCTTCTTTTGTAAATGTGATGTTGCAGCATGTATTCAACGCCTCTTTTGAGAGTGTCAACCACACCCGGAGCCCGTTCCTCAGCGGGAATTTCCGCCAGCGCTTTAAGGGCTTTAGCTACGCCCATGTGGCAAGAGTGTTTTCCGAAGCAGCTTGTGGCTTTCTCGTAAGGCCAAATTTTAGGCGGATAAGCCTCTCCATCATCGAACCGTTGATATTTCACAATCCAGTCTACGCCACGCTTAACTCGCGGGTCACCCAAAAAGCCCAATCGGATTAAGCTCCACACCATGTTACCCGTCAAACACGGCAGCACGCCGCTGTACCTGCCGCCGCCCACCCTAATACTAAGCCACGCGGAGAAGCCGCCGCTCTTATGGTCTTGAGAATTCTCTAAAATGAACTCGCACGCTCTCTTGACTCGCTCGTCTTGCCCGTCAGCTCCAAACTCAGCCAAGATAATAAGCTGCCAAACAGTTCCCTTGTACTTGGCAGTGTAAAACTTGTCAGGTGCTTCCCAGTAGCCGCCAGCATTCTGTTTAGCCAAAATCTTCGGCACCACACCAGCAACCATAATGTCTTTTTTGGCTTTCTGCACCTCAGAACTGTCTTGGGGCTTGTCCAAAATCTGGGACAAAGTGAAGTACCGCACCGAAGGATTATCCTTCTCCAAAAGCCAATCCACAGGGGCTGCCTTCAACATAGACTTCCAGTCACTCACAACCGTCACCACTCCAAAAGATAGTAAATCAAGTAAAAAAACTATTCAGCACAAACAAGAATCTGCACGCGCCGAGCAACTTTCACTTCTTCCTGCTAAGGAACAATATCATGAATGCTATGGCGAGGATTGATGTTGTGATGCTGTAGGCTGATGCGGTTGATGATCCGAAGTATTCCCATAAACTGCCGACCACGGCGTTTGAAACGAAGAAAGCGGAGCCGACGACGAGGTAGTAAATACCGTACGCGGTTCCCCTCAGGCTGCTGTTGACGTAAGAGGGAATTAGGGCGCGCTGGACGGGTTCAACGATTCCGAAGTAAACACCGTAAGAAACGGCGACCAAGAAAGCGGTAACGCCATTCAGCGGGAGCATCAGAATCAGCATGACGCTGACTAGGAAGACGCCGTAGCCTAAAACCATGACTTTCTCTTTTCCGACCCTGTCAGACAGGACGCCCGCGGGAATCGCTACGGCGACGTGGGCTACGTTCACAGCTGCATAGACCAGTGGAATAAGTGAATCGGCGATTCCAGCTTCCTGTGCGTTCAGGAGAATAAAGGAGAAGTTGAAGGCTCCCAAGGAAAAAACGGCGACTACTATGAGAAGTCGCGAAAAATTGCCTTGTAACACAGTTTTGATGCCTGCGAGCAAGTGGAATTCGCCTTCGGCTTTGCCAACCTTCTCCTTGACAGCGAACAAAATGAGCAAAAGCGCGATGGTGCCGGGTATCAGCGACAGCCAGAAAACATCGCGTATGGCGAACCCGAGCACGAGCAAGGCTGTTGTGGCAATCACAGGACCCACAATGGCACCTGCCTGATCAAGAGCACGATGCAAACCGAAAGCCGCGCCTCGCCGTTTCTCGGAAACCGACGCGCAAAGCAGGGCGTCGCGAGGTGAAGTGCGGACAGCCTTGCCAATTCTGTCAGAAACCCTAATCAAGAAAACGTCTATGGGTGCTCGGGCTACCGCGAAAAGAGGCTTAACCACGTTTGACACTCCGTACCCGACTAGGACGAACACTTTTCGTCTCCTGAACTTGTCAGAGAAAACGCCTGAAACCGCCCTCAAAGCATAGCTTAAAGCTTCAGCAGTTCCCTCAATAAACCCTAACAGCGCCACGCTGGCTCCTGGCAGTCCAAGGAGAAACGTGGGCAAGATGCTAAGAACCATCTCACTGGACATGTCCGTGAAAAAGCTGACGAAACCTAAAGCAAAGATGTTCCGACGCGAGTTAACATCAGCTTCTTCACAGCCCTTTGTCTTCATTTCAGCACCTCATATCAAGCTCAATTACCTTTCCACTATCTTCCTGCAACATTCAGGTGTTTCTCAGTTATTTGATTATGCTTCATAACTCTCCCTTGAATAACATCGTAGTTGCCTCAGAAGAAATATGCTTCTAGAAATTCGAGTGCAGCGCGCTCATAACACCAGCATGGTAACGAAAAACTTTATCTCTGAAAAGTGAAGTGGCGCCCAGGCCGGGATTCGAACCCGGGTCCTGCGGGCGACAGCCGCATATACTGGACCTAACTATACTACCTGGGCTATCTATCAAATGACTTAAGCGCCGCAACAATACATGATATTTTAGCTAATTAATCTTTCTCGGAAAAACTCGATTTGGGTAGGCAACTTTTGCAAAAAAACGCGCGTTAAGAAGGAAATGTGCATAACATTTTATATGTTATGCCGTTCAAGTTTCTTTATAATAAGCGACTGTGAAAGGTGGCAAGGTTTGACGGAATTGGAAGATAAGGTCCGCGAAGAAGTAGGCAAAGTACAGGACCCTGAAACAGGCATGGCCTTCGCTGAAATACAGATGATTACAAACGTTAAGGAAGAAGAACCCGGCGTAGTCAAAGTAGAATTCACTCCAACCAGTCCCTTCTGCCCAATAGCCTTCAAACTGGCTAGCGACTTGAAGAACGCGGCGAAGAATGTCTCCGGCGTTAAGAAAGCTCTGGTTTACTGTCGAGGGCACGCAATGGAACAGCAGATTAACGAAATGACAAACAAGTAACCTTTTGCAAGGAAACGCTTACATCGTGCCATTTTTCGAGTTAAAGCGCAAGTTAGCGTGAATTCACGTTAGGCTTAAATATTGTTGTAATTCTCTATTGCAGTCGTGGTGCTGTTGACAATGAGCGAAGCATTTGCCGTTGAACTCAAAAACGTAGTGAAACGTTACAACGAGATTTTAGCCGTGGATCAAGTTGATTTAAGCATTAAAAAAGGTGAGATTTTCGGCTTGTTAGGACCAAACGGTTCAGGCAAATCCACAACGCTCAAGATGCTTATAGGTTTAGTTCAGAATGACTCGGGTTCAGTTAACGTTCTCGGGGTTGACGTGCAAAAAGACCCTGTAGCTGTGAAGCAGCAGGTAGGATACGTTCCTGAATCTCCCCGTCTGTACGAGTTCTTAACTGGTATTGAATACTTGGACTTCATAGGCGACGTATACGGCATGCAAACAGAAGAAAAGAAAACTAGAATCACCGAGTACCTGAAAGCCCTGCAGCTTGAAGGGCGGGAAGGCGACATGATAACTGGCTACTCTGACGGAATGAAACAGAAAATCGCTTTAATCTCAGCGTTCCTACACAAACCGAAACTCCTACTTCTAGATGAACCCTTAAGCGCTTTGGACCCGCGGTCGGCGCGTATAGTCAAAGATTTTTTGCATCAACTGAAAACTCAAGGCGTAACCACCATAATGTCCACTCACGTGTTGGAAATAGCGCAAGCCGTATGCGACCGCATAGGCATAATGTACCAAGGAAAAATCTTGGCTTTAGGCAACATGAAAGCGCTGAGGGAAATGGCCAAGCTGCCCGACTCTGGTCTAGAAGACATTTTCTTGAAACTAACTGGAACGGACGACATAAGAGCCGTGGTTGAGGAACTCGCGAAATGAATTGGAAGAACGTCCTCAGCCTGATGCAAGTTGAAAGAAAATCGGGCAGGTTGATCAGAGGACAGCGACTCACAAGGTACAGGGAAAACCGCTTTTTCGCCTATTGGCCTTACTGGCTTGCCTTAGCAATAGGCATAGCAGGCGGCGTGTTGGCGGGTATAATCTACAATTTTGCCACAACGGCTGAACCTGAACTACTTAGCTTGTTTCAAGAGGGCACGGTTAGCCTTTTCTTCTCGTCGTTGCCAACTCTCGTTTTAGTTTACAGTTTGGTTTTCACTATGATGCAGCAAATTCGCCTCAGCGGCGTTAAAACTTCTGCGCAGGTGCCTTATTGGTTGCCTGTAACGTGGCAAGAACACACTATGGCATCAATATTAGCCAGTTTAATGGGGTTCCCACTAGCCTCAGTGGTGTTCATCGCCTCAATTATCACCGTGTTCTCACTGTTCATTGGTCAAATTTTTGCCGCCTTGTTGACCTCGCTTGCTGTGTTAGCCGCTGCTTTCATGGCAAGCGCCGCCACGGAAATTCTGAGAATCTTACAGGTGCGGTTCATCGGCGCCGTTTACAAGTCGTCGGGTAGAGCCGCGGTGTGGGTGAGGTTTGCAGGTTCACTGTTATTCTTCATTGTGTTTTACATAGGATATTTCTACGTGACTTCAGGAGGCGCTGTAACTGTCATTCAAACTATTGCCTCAGCTCAGACGGCAACATGGTTCATACCCTTCGTGTGGCTAGGCATAGCCCTTTACTCCTTCACAATATCGGGTCTCTTGTTGCAGGGATTCATATTCACCGGTCTTTCCATCTTGTTCATCGTTGGATTGTTTTTCCTCGCCACCTTGCTGAACAGGCGATTCGGGCTTTATGAACCGCCAGCGATAACGATTTCGCGTGGAGTTTACGCTCCCAAAACTGGTTTCTTAGGCAAAATTGGCTTCTCCGCGGTTGAAGCAGCCTTGATCAGGAAAGACTTAAGGGCGTTTACGCGCCGACGCGAGTTAATGACAATTTTCATAGTTCCTATAGTCGTTATTCTGGTGCCGCTTATGCAATCCTTCGGTCAAGGCGAAGCAATGCCTGCTCAAGTTTCTATGATTTTTCTTGCTATGACTTTTCTCTTTCCAGCTTCCATCATGGCAATGAGCTTAGGCAGCTTCATGATAGGTGAAGAAGGTCAATCAGTTTGGCGAATTTATGCCTCACCCATCTCCGCTGAAAGCCTCGTGAAGAGCAAGTACTTTTTCATAATTTTCTTTTCACTTATAGTCTTAGCGATTACAGGCATTTTAGGTTGGGTCATTTATCAACCAACATTACGCGCTACAGTTGTAGCTTGCTTTGAAGCCGCGTTCTTGGCATTCGCCGTAGGAACAATTTCCCTGTCTATCGGGATAAGTGGCGCTGACTTCACTGAAACCCCTAGACCTAGAATGATACGCCCGTCCTCGAGCTTTATCAACTTGCTTGCGTGTCTCCTAGCAGTTGTAGCGATTTTGACGCCATTTTTCCCTTATGCGCTATCCTCGATACTATCGGAGGTTTTCCCGGGTTTAGCAGGAATAGCATTAGACCCTTTTCTGGCGCTTGGGGTGAGCGCGGTCATCTCGGTCGTTTTAACTATGGTTTTCTATCGAATCGCGGTCAAGAACGCAAGAGAACTTTTAAAAAAAGCAGAAATATAAGATTACACATCCCTGTGGACTTTCTATGCTGAAGCTCTGTTTATGCTTCCTTGTAAGCAACCACTGCAAACATCGTTGTATTGGATAAAAGCAGAATGAGGATTAACGTGAATTATGAGATGGCCCAAACGTTTGACTCTTTGATTTTCCATACGATGGTCAGCGTCTGTTGTGGATTGTTATATACTGACATGTCGAGTAATTCAACAAGTATACCTGTCTTTCTATCAAAGTTGATGTTAATATATTCGGTCCAAAAGGTACTGAGGGTAGGGTCATCAGCGTCGACGTATTCTCGGATTAGCGAAACACGATTTGTTTCTCTTGTGCCGCCCGCACCATAGTTACTAGTTATGGTCTCGTTAACAGTGGCTCGGTCTGGTCCTAAAGGACGAGTTCTGTCATTTGCCTTAAGATTGGCACCGTAAATCGCCCAAAATCCCTCAGTGGGATTATATATTCCTGTTTCTACATTCACCGTACCCGTTCCTTTAAATTCCGTTCCGTTTGTAAAACGCCAAATAGCCTCAATTGAGACCTCTGGGCCAGATACTTCTATCACGGTAATTTTGTACCATTCCGTCATATTTAATTGCGAAAAAGCCTCGGGCATTATTACATCTGCATCGTTGGAACTCCAGGAACCCCTGATGTCATAAATGAACTCATCGCCCTCCTTAACTCCTGGTACCGCACCTTGAGTGGACTGTAATCCTGAGAAGATTACAAAAGCCAGAACAACAATGACGACTACTAAAATAGCTATAAAGATGACCGATTGTTTCTTAACCATGATGAACCACTGCAGTTAATCATCGTATTTAGTTTTTATGTTTTGTGGGAATTCCAGAGTATACACTACTATGAAGCGTTAGCGGGTTTTTTTGGCTGTTTTTTCTGGTTTCTTGCGTCCGTCAATAACGTGACGTATCGCTAGAAGTGGATGATGCAAAAGCATGCGCGGACCTGAGTACTTCATAACTTTCTTCACTTTTTCTCTCATTTGAGGTTGGTAGCAATGTATTAAACACTTGCCGCATGTGGATTTATTCTCTTGGAAGGGGCATTTATCCAACCGCGTCTTTGCGTACTCAAGTAACTCGTTGCATTCTGAGCAAAGTTCACCTTTGGTTCCATGATGATTCTTGCAGTATATGCGCAGCATTGCTTCAATGGTCTTTTTCTCTCGCTTGATTCTTGGGTGTTCAGCAGCCACCTTAAAACGCCTTCATTTTTCGCTTTAAGGAGACGGTGTAGGCTCATTCAAATAAGCCTTGTCATAGCCACCACACTTATGGGCAAAAATCCAGACAGGAGCAGAATTACCTAAAACTGGCATCTTTAGCGTTAGTGTTAAGGAAACAGTAGTTATCGGAAAAATCAAATATGTCATGGGGCTTAAAGGTCGTGGGGGGAAACAGTCTCGCCAGAGTGATTGTGATTGAAGATTCTCGATCATGAAATCGAAACGAAACTCCAAGCTATTATAGCTAACGTTCTTCAAGGCAAATACACTCTGGTAATAAAGCATGTGCCCGATGTCTTGGAGGCACTCTACGATAACATCCCAGAAAACAAGCGCATCTCTTTCGGCAGAGTCTACACTGTTCAAGTATTAAGCAGATACTTGTTTTCGATCCTCGTAGAAATAAACGCAAAGGTATACGAGATTGGCGCAACACTGTTTGAGAAAAGTGAGGACTTCCGAACTAAAGGCGTTGCGTTGGGTCTTCTTTCATTTTATGGAATTGATGATTACGAGAAAGTTTTGTCCTCCTTTAAAGCTTCAGCATCATCCGCTGACTGGAATATGCGAGAATTCGCTCAGATGTTTTTCCGTAAGCTCATACAGAAATGGCCAGATGCGATGAAGGAATATTTGCTGAGGCTCACAGGGTCCAAGGACCCGAACATCCGCAGATTTGTTAGCGAAACTCTTCGTCCAGTAAAAGAGAACAGGTGGTTCTATAAGCGCCCAAAGTATTCTGTGTCTATTTTGAGGAACTTGTTCAGAGAAAGTTCGGAATATCCACGTACATCCGTAGGAAATAACCTGAGTGATTTGGCAAGGCATCTTCCCGACCTTGTTTTTGAGTTAGTGGAAGAGCTTGTTGCGAGTGGGGACCGTAACTCTTACTGGATAGCCTATAGGGCATGTAGAAATCTTGTTAAAAAGGAGCCAATTAGAGTTATGAACCTTTTACACGTTGACGAGTACCGGTATAAGAAGAGGGTGTATAGGCGGAGTGAATATCAGAGAGATTAAAGCAAAATCAATCTTGCGTAAGCACAAGAAAATTGACTCTTGGTTCGTTTCACGTTACGGGATGAACCTTTACAGGGGCTGCGCTCATAACTGCGTTTACTGTGATGGTCGTTCGGAACGCTATCAAGTTGACGGGGTCTTTGGAGAGAATGTTGTAGTAAAAACAAACGCGCAGGAAGTTCTGCGCAGAGAATCAAAGCCAATTGGCCGACGTGTCAAGCTGAAGCCAGGCTACATTATGGTGGGGGGCGGTGTCGGCGATAGTTATCAGCCAGTGGAAGAGAAGTATCAGCTAACCCGAAGAACCCTGCAACTCCTATGCGAATACAGGTGGCCGGTGCACATACTAACAAAATCCACACTTGTTGAGCGAGACCTTGACATAATTAAGCGGATAAACCAGCAGAACAGGGCAATTGTAAGCTTCAGTTTCTCCTCAACAAAGGATGACGTCAGCGCAGTCTTTGAGCCACACATTCCACCTCCAAGCGAACGCTTGAAAACGCTTGCCTTCTTCAAAAAAACGGGATTGCATGCGG
>Ga0272441_10003637_pt1 | contig 29092 bp, 53 predicted proteins | sample SSMProp6N_FD_193582 | JGI IMG/M metagenome (GOLD analysis project Ga0272441, IMG submission 193582) | Marine sediment archaeal communities from Little Sippewissett salt marsh, Falmouth, MA, United States - SSM-Prop-6N | ecosystem: Environmental > Aquatic > Marine > Wetlands > Sediment ... | reverse complement strand
TGTACTGGTCACTTCCAAAACGGGAATATTAAATGCGGTTTACGTCTATGCCGATGATGGTGCAGATGATTATGTTGCCAATACCATAAACCGCATTATTCGTTATTTGAAATTGTATCGTTGCCCTATTACCAAGAAGCAGGTGGTGGAGGACGTTCATTACGCCGATACTGCGGGGAGAGATTCTTACTATGATATTGGAGATTACTACGTAACAGTAGTAGGCTGCTGTTAATTACTTAATGATATGCTACCCACTATACCATGATAATGCTGGTATAGTGGGTAGCATCTAACACAACAGGGAGGTTAGTCAATGTATTCTTACAACCTATCACGCCGATGCTATGAGTCCATGACCGAGGAATTAGCGAGTTACTTATGTGCTTCACCACAAACAATGGTGACTGCACAGATAGACGGTGAACCGGTCTACCGTACTGTCCTGCAGCGAGAACATTACGTGTTTTCCAAGAATCAGGAAACACTAAAGCATTTTATTCGGACATACGACATCAAGGTGCCGATTGTTACTGGAGTAAACCTGATATTGAACGGGGAAGACAACGAAGGTATTGTTTCCCTGCGGGATTCATTAGGTAAAGTATTCGCGCAATGATTGTATTCTTCTGTGAAGCTATCATTGCCCTGGGCAACCTTGTCGAGACAGTTGGCAACCTATTTAATGGAGGTTAAAAAGTATTCCCTATTTATGCGGGGAAATTAGAACGTATATGGTTCAAGGGGTAGAGACATTACCCCATATAGCGAGACAGCGGCACAGTGCTGCAGTCCGATCAACTATCCAATGGGAGGCACCGAACAATGGCAACTTTCAATCCGATTATCATTGAACGTGAAAAAAGCGATAAGCCGAAAAAGAGCGAGGCTCAAGTCAAGAAGGAGATCGAAAAGCGGGGAAGAGAATTGATGAAACAGTACGGATGCAACAGACTGTCCCTCGTCTGGACCGAGCAGGAATCGAAAAAGAAAAAGGGTAACAAATATCCTATCCTTTTTCTAAAGGGTACCAGCAAGGTGGCCGTTTGTTACGGCAAGTTTTCCACTCAACCCGCATGGGATAGGGTAAATCAGTATCCCAAAAATCTGTAAACAATCCGCCGGTGTACCATTGCACTAATCTGTATCAGGCCGCTAACAGAGCCGAACCATTAGGCAATGGTTAACAAGGCCGCCCCTCTGGAATATTATTCCAGGGGGGCACCTTTAAAACTTTATATTTTTTTGGCTACGTTACATTAGGTTCCCACAGAAAAATAATTTTTAAAAATTTGGCACTGTGGGCACAGCATATAGTTCGCTATTTGGAACTATTAGCGGTCGAAGTCATCAATGACAACGGTGTGATTTGGCGAAAGGCATGATTTGACGCTGGACATGGTATATACAAGGATCGCGGAGAGAATAATCAGGAAGTCGCATTTCATGATTCCTCTACGGTGTCAGTATATCTTGCGTTGGGAGCATGGCACTTGACACATCCGGTCCATGCAGGGATGGAATGGGCGGTGACGAAATAGTTCTTCGGGAGGTGCATTACATGGTTGCAGGAAAGGCACTCATAAACCAGAAATTTTTTCGGTTGGCGCAGGAATTCACGAATGTCGGTGAGAGTATCGGTGTGGCCCCGATTTTCACGAATGTTTCGCTCAAGGATATGAAGAACTTTTTCTTCTACTATGTTCAGCGGGGTTTTCATCGCCCATATACCTTTCTCATTTTTCTACCCTGTGGTATGTCGCCGTGTCGCTCCAGTTCTTCCTGACAGCCGAAACACAGTCTCCTGATCCCATAGGCTAAGTATTTGCGCCGGGAAGAGCAGCTGGAACAGACTTCCAGACCACAGCAGAAGCACTGTCCGAGTCTGCGGCTGGTCCCACTTATCGCTGGAGCCTTACAGCCGTGGTGGTTGGATACGCAGCACACGTTCATGGGGACTTCTCCTTCCATAGGACATTTGCTTACCTCGTTGGTAGAAACACGCGAAGGGGGCCATCTTTCTTCTCAGTGTAGACCCAATCACAGAAAACATACTCGCTGTTACTGTGTTCCATCGCCAGCACGAAGTCATCCTGATCATAGCCATGCTCCAGTGCGGCCTCCTCTGCATGGTTGAACAGAGCCTCGATCAGCGGTGGAACGTGGTCTGGAAGATCCTTATACCACCCGAAGCCCATTCTCTTGCCCAGGTGGATTGCACGTCCCGTAGGACGGTAGACCAGAAACATCCGGTTATTTGCCATTTACCTAACTCCTTCCCACTTTCTTTTTCGGCCACGGAGGATCTATCATAAAAATATCATAACTCATCACTCCCCCCTGTAGTCCGTAGCAGGAGACAGGCACCCGTGGTGTGGTCTTGATACGCAGCAAGTCATTGCTCAGTGCCCCCCTGATCATCGACAGCCATGCCCAGGCGAAGTTTGATGCGCTCGATTTCCTTGATCATCGGGGAGATTGCTTTCTCCTGCGTCAGCATCAGCATCTCCTTGATCTCCGCAATCTGGGTGGAGACACAGGAGAGCAGGGCTGCAACACTCCGCTTCAAGTCATCCAGATCACCTTCGGGGGCAGGATTGCGTCTCGCCATTCTCTCCCGCTCTACGAAATCATCCAGCACGTCATCCCGCAGCTGCTCTATATGCTCGTTATCCATTTACCTAACTCCTTCCCAGAAGCTTCTTCAGTGCGTCTTCGGCACCCTTCAGCCCCATCTGGATCAGGGCCAGCGGAGCATTGATGAACACATCGGCGGGTGGGTAGTGATGCCGCTCGTCCTTGTCTATCTCCTCCAGCAGCTGCCGTGCCCTCTCATCCACCGCTGACATCCCGGCCAGGAAAGCCTCTCTCAGTGCCCAGCCGTGCCATGCCTTGTGACCCCTCTCCCTCGTCATGTCGGCAGTGTGCGCTACAGAGTCTACGTAGTCGTAGGCTGCTGTCACGTCCGGATGCAGCCCCTCTTCCTGCTCCCTCTTGTCATGCTCTGGTATTTGACTCATCTCCCACCTCATTAGTTCCAAATAGCGAACTATTATTAGTTACATATAGAGAACTATTATTAATTACAGATAGCGAACTATTTTCTCTATGTGCAAGAATCTAAAAATATCGCGTGTATCACTTTTTCTGGTCATTATTCATCCTCCCAATTCATTTCCATGAATATTTCCTGAAATTTCTTTTCCAGTTTTTCAACGTGTTGTGGCCTCATCCCAAGAGTAGCAATCATGACGTTCAGTTCGTGGAGCTTGTGACGGACCTTACCGTAGATGTGGTGTAGCAGTTCTTCGCGGAGTGCGTCTTCTAATTCATTACTCCTTCTTCCGTGCTTTATGCGGTTCAGAGTGAAGTCGGAAATCAGAGCGGTGGAGATGATCCGCATTTCAGCGGTGTATTTACACATCCCGTCTTTCATCTTTTTCCGGTCTACTGTGATTTTTGATTTCTTCATTCTTTCTGCAACTCTTTCATCAGATCCATTACTTCCCCAGGATGCATGACGTAAAGAGGACCATCCTCTTCTTCCTGCCGATACCAGTATCCCTGAAGATGGATGTAGCGGGGCCATGTTTCGTGGGAGATCACTTCCCCGAAATCAGTTAGGTCATATCCACCATCGTAGTCTTCAGCCATTTTAAAATTCCCACCCCCATAATATATTTGCGGTATAGCCGGTTTGTCGACCTTCACTGCCGTTGAATTTCACGATACCCACGTCCACTCGTAGTTGGTTGTGTCGGCTAAGGTTGCATACCACCCGTCCTGTGAGGCTTTCTGTTTCGTTTTCGGTATCTTGTTCTCGAAACGCATACCGCAAATTCCAATGTTCACCGCCGATTCCGGCCACAGGCCAGAGTGCGGCTTTTTTCCACCTGCTGTTGTATCCACCGTAGAGGACTCCAGCTTCGGCGTAGAGTAACCACGGCGTTCCGTGAATTCGTCCGAACCCTCCCGTGCTGTAGGTATACCCATTATCAGCCACCACTTTCTTTTTATTGGTTAATACTCCCTCAATCGCCATGCCTACTCTATTCCACCGCTGTTCGTAAATTCCCGCTACCCCAATGCCGGGATCGTATCCTAATCCTGAAGAACTAAAAATTCCAGCATACAATGCAAGAGAAAAGAAGATGTCTATCATTTTTTTAACCTCAGTTTTTTTCTTATGTATTCATTTGCTTTGGCAATAATTTGAGAAACCCTACCTTCTGTGATATTCAGTTCTTTACCGATCTTTTTCATCTCTTTTCCATGTATGTAGTAGCGGGTGAGGACGTTTCGGTGGTGTTGGTTATCCACCATGTTGATCAAGGACAGGGCTGTGATCCTGTTTTCGATGGGAGAGTAATAGTTTATAGGTGATGGGGTAGGAGGTGCCGGGTGATCGTTAATTCTTTTGTGAAGTGCCCGTAGCTTGTCCAGTAACGCATACCTGATCTTTGCCTCGATCCAGGTATCCAGAGAAGCCCCCTGGTTGGGGCAATAGCTATCCACGGCTTTTATCAGGGCGATCATTGATTCACCATGAAGCTCGTCTTGAATATATTGCGGATGGTTTTTGAAAGAACCGGCTATAAATTTCGCAAAAGGCATTCTGTTGATTATTTTCTCGTTTCTGGTCACGTACCTGTTTCTTCCAATGCCTCTATTTGTTTTTCCAGATAGTTGATTTGCTCTTTCAAATTTTTTATTTCTTTGTTCGCGTTTTCTATTTCCCTGTCCGCGCATTTTGCCCATTCGAAGATCGTGCCATGGTCCTTTCCACACAACTTACATTTCATTACAACGTCCTTGTCCAGAATTCAAATCCAGCCTTGCGGGGGATTTGTCCTGGGAAATAGGAAGTGCGTTCGTTCTCCAGTAATACCGCCGTTACCTCTGCTGGTTTTTTTCTTTGAAACTTCCAGCAAAAACCGATAGCTGCGTGTTTGCTATTTGATGATCCCCATGGTGGGGGAACGGTGTGGTAGTCTTCAGCAAGCCCACTCCACCACAGCGGAGGAAGATTTTCGTGGTCAAAGAGTCGTGTAGTCGATCCACCGTTACCAGCTTTAAACTCATAGATCGGGAAAGAGGGGAGAAGGTCCGTTTCTATTTCCAGTTGATCAGGATCTTTAACTGGATATGGTTTGTGCCACGTTTCTCTTCTACGGACCAGTGCGGTGTGATCATCTCCACTCCATACGACAAAACGATTCTCCAGACCAAGGGCTTTGACCATCTTGAGCACTTCGTTGCGTTCGTATTTGTGGAAAATACCTAATGAATCTCTTATTCCCATCAGTGGACCGTCACAGGGAAACGGTGGGGGGTAGAGGTTATCGACAAATGATTGAGTGGAGATGAAGATGATGCGTTCGATTCTATTCTGTCTGGCACTCAGCAGCTTCTCGTCAATCCACTGCAGTTGGTCTTCTCCCCAACACTGGGCTTCTCCTGAGCCGTCGAGGAGATTGGTGCAGGTTCCATCGTTTTCGGTAACGGCTATTGGATGTTTAAAGGAACGTGAGTCGGGGGCAATAATCATTATATTTGATGTTCGGTGGGTCCATCTGGCATCGTTTTCGTTGTTCAAGCGAATCTGGGGAAAGGGAAACAATTCATCACGTATATGTAAGATCATTTCCCGGTCGATGGTATAAAGTCCACGGGAGGTGGTGTGCGTAGCAGAGGAGTTGTCTCCACCGTAGTCCCAATCGTCCCACTGAGACAAAAACAAGTGGCGGTCCATGATTTCTCTCAGAGCTACGTTACACATTAAATCATTGTATTTTTGAGTAATCGCATTTTCATCGTTAGCCTGGGAAGCGGATAGTTCAAACAGATCCCCGGTATGCACTACTGTCAGCGGGAGGGGTGCGTGATGTTTGTGGTAGTGTCGTAAAAGATTTACCGGCCAGTCTATGTTGGATCCGTGGGAGTCGCTGACATGGTAAATGATTTCTGCTTTGGCTGTGTTCGGTCTTATTTTTGTCATCGCTCATCCTCTCGTCTGAAATGTTCCACGCGTTCCTTGCGCTGTTCAAGCATCTCAAATGTCGCGTCTTTTCTCCCCTGTATTAAAGCGGCAGATATTATTTGATCCATCTCTTGAGGTGTAACAATGTAGCAGTCCAGTGACAGGGTTTGTCCCTGATACCCCATGTATCCGCCCTCGCTTTTGATGCAGTCGTTGATGAGTTTGTGGAGAGCTTCTTCCCCAAGTTGCTGTTTTGTCAGACGAATGATCGAATCCCGTCCCCGATGAGCAAGCTCCGCATTTTGCACGAATGCTTTCACTTGTAATCTGGTCAGCGTGTTCGGTATGAACTGCATCACTCCCCCTCCTTGCGCTGTTCGTAGCGGTCGCGGATATGCTTGTCATACTTGAATACAGCGTCTTTACGTTCCGCGCACAAGCCACCCTTTCTTCCGCAGTTGTAGTCCATCCACTCATCACGCTCCTCCTCACTTACCGGGAACTCAGGCAACGGTGCGCGGAACTGGGAGAGATGGTCGTAGGCCCACTCACAAGCATCCCACGTTGAAAGGGTTGTGCCGAAGTTCTCTTTCTTGCATCCACTTTCATAAAAAGCCTGTCGGAACTCCTCCCTCGTCGGGAACGGTGCGCGGGGTGGGTGCAGGAGGTCGGAGAGAATATCGAGGACTTCTGTTGGGGACATGAGAATTGTGTCTCCCCATTTGATCCTCGGGTTCTTATCTGCCCATTCGTGCATCCTGTCAAGTGCCTCTCCCACGGCGTCCTCGGGGGGTGCCATCTTCTCGATAAGCAGCTTCAGCCGGTAGTTTGGCGTGTATAAACCGCTGCCATCGCCATGTGGGATGCACTGTGCCGTGAGCAACTCGTCGATTTTCTCAATATATTCGTCCCGGCGATTTCTTTCAGTCGGTCGCTCATCGGGGGTGTCGGGTGATGGGGTGGTATTGGTGTCATCAGTCATCTTACTAGCTCCTTGTTAGCGTGATAGTTATTGCGATAAGCCATTACTAATCGTTCATTCAGCATCCTCCTAGTTTGGGTCAGGGAAAGCCATATCGTCAGATGCCCCGTTGATTGTCTCAGACAGCATCATTGCCCGAGTCACATTAAATTTCTTAATTACTTCTCTGAACTCGATGGCACACTCGCCGGGACAGAAAGATTTGAACATGCCCCACATCAGACCATTCGCACTGGATTGGATGTGCCGACCTCCAGCCTTTTCGAGAAACAGCTTGAGTTCTCTCATGTTCGCATCCTGCTCTGGTCCGATCTTTTCCATCCTCAGAACGAATGCCGCGTAATCACCCATTTTTCCATCCTCCTTCCATTACTAACATTACTTCTCCGCAGTGCTCCTCCGGTTTCGGCCACGGCATATACTGCCCGCATTTTCCGCAACGCGGGGGCCATGGCCCGCAACCGTGGACAGGGCAGTCCTCGTTCGGCTCGTCGGCCAAGAGGTAGCATCGGCATGTCCTCGGTTCTTCGCACGTATGCTCACTCATCGGGGGTGTCCTCCTCATCAAAATCTTCTTCATCACCCCAATCCCAGTCATCTGGGTAGTGTCCCATCACTCCTCCTCCTCGCGCTTGGCCTCGTAGAGGGTGCGGATTGTGCGATAGGCTGTGCGAATATACAGACGTATCTGCTCTTCTGTAATCACAGGATACGTTTCGCGGATAACCTGCTCAACCTCCTTCTCGTCAACCGGGAACGGCGGCAGGGTGGCGGCGTGTTGCGTGAGGCGGTCGTAGGCCCACATTGTCCCTGCATCCCATGTGTCCTTAAACGCATCGACGCCGGGGTGGTGTTCTGCTTCTTTGCGTAAAAACTCCTTCCTCGTCGGCCACGGCTTGCGGGGCTGGGTGAGGCGGTCGATCTCCTCACGCTGTTGCATATCCTTGGCTGAAAACTCGCGTATGGTTTCCCATAGGCCGTCATGCCTTTCCTTGTAACGCTCGATCTCCTTGCACAGTTCGCGCAGGACGGGGGTGATGGCGGTGATGTCCTGTTCTACACCCATTACCATGCCCTTATGCCATGCTTTGTCCCTGTCCTGCGGAGGGACGTTCGGCAACATCGCGTCCCGGCACTTCTCCACCGCCTCGGTCAGTCGGTCAGTCATGGGGTTCTCCTCGTCCATGTTGCGGGTCATATGGCACCACAGTTGTCGCACGGGTAGATACGGTCGTTGTCACTCGTCATCGGGTTGTTCCTTTAGCGGGTTGACCGGACAGCGGTGGATCTTGGCGGCGGTTCCATCGTTGTGGCTCTCAAACAATCGCCACTGGTCACCTTTCCACTTACCCCAGACGAGATACTTCGCACCGCAGCAACGGCACGTTTTCCCGCCAAGGAACGACTGGTCTTCAGGCTCATATTCGGGGCCCCATAAAGTCTCATAGTCCATCATGTCTTGCAAAATGAAGTCAGCCATCTCGCCCATCACTCCCTCCCTCGCGCTGCTCTTCGCGTTTCCATCGCAACCACAGGCCACGGAGATGAGGCGTCAAGAGTCCCGTCCCCTCGCACAAATCGCACGGCATCCACGGCCCCTGCCCGTAGTCCAATACAGGCTCAACTTCACCGCCCATACCGCCGCATTCTTGGCAGATCAATTTCGGCGATTGGTTTTCCACTCGTTTGCAATAACGGAGATGGTGTCGGTGCCACTGATAAGATAATTTGGAATAATTGATTTGTCTTTCCATCTCATGTATAACGTCACTCATGGGGGGTGGCCTCCTTCAGTGCGGCGGTCAACCGGTCGATCTCCTGCTGTTGCGCGTAGATCTTTTCGAGGAATTTGTAGTCCTTCTCGCTGGATAGCAGATCAATCGTGTCGCACAGTTCGCGGATGATCGGGGTGATGGAGCGCATGATAGGCCCGTTCAACCCGCACCATCCGGGGTAGCAGTTCTCGTTCAGTGCCGTCTGGCACTTCTCCACCGCCTCGGTAAGTCGGCATTTATCCATACGGTATGTTGCCGTTTGTGTTTCCTGGTTCCGTTTTTCTGTAGAAAACGTTACATTACGCAGTTTCATCGCAATCACCGATTCTTTTTTGGATATTCGATACGATAATCTCCAGCAACGAAAGTATATGGGTCTTTTCTGATGATCCAGCACCATACCTTTATCCACCACGGAGGAGCAATGCGGAGATTGGGGTGGATTTCAATCAGTTCATCACCACTCCAGATCCATAAATCAAATTGCTTCTTCTTTCCGTTGGTGGCATTGACCACCTGAAAGGATATTTGCGGGAGAGGGTCACACTTTCCATTACCCAGCGATCTGCTGATTAGTGTAAATCCTTTATCCATCTTCTTCCACCAATCCCATTGCTATTTCTAGTTCCTCCATTTAAAGCTGGTAGGGGATCTTGTTGGAGGTGAATCTCCTGACATCGGGATCAACAATCCGCGCAATGGCATAGAAAAGATATTTAATCTCTTCCGGACTCATTCTCTGCAGACCGTGTTGAATGATCCATTTTTCCGGGGAAAGATCAGGAACAGCTTCACTGGCAGTGAGCATCAACATGATTGCTTCGATTTGTTTTCCAGGGTTAGTCATTTTACAAATTTTCCTTTCTCACCCCGTTTTTGGTTCAAAGCAAATTCCCGACATTCTTTTCGGACGGTTTCTTTTATTGCATCCGGGGTATCCAACCAGCTTTTATTTTGTGGTGAGAGTGGCAATTCAGTAGTTTCGATCAGTGTAGCTTCCATAGGCACTTCGATTTGCCTCATGGTCGGCCAGGGAGTAATCAGTATACATGGTATACGGTTGGATTCCTCAAAACTCGAAGTATCATATTCATAGGTTATTTTTCCTTCCATGCGGTAGGAGAATCCGGTGACCCAGCCGATGAGTTGTTTATTTCTTTTGAGTATTTTCCATGTCACATTTCCGCCAGTTCTACTTTTGTGGAGAACGTGGCTCACTTTTACCAGCTTTCCCATCATCTTTAACATCATATTTTTGTGGTAATTTTTCGCCATTTTTCTTTTCTCCGTGTTTTGGGCATTTATGATTAATCCAGTGATCTGGGCAGGTGCAGTATTTACTTTTCATATATCCCCCTAATCTTCAAACGTTCTTCCGGGAATTGTGATTCTTTTTCGTTTCTTGCAAGCAGAACATGTCACATATTTTGTTCGGGTGACTCCGTAGCGGGGATATTCTGTGGTGGTTCGTCTGGTTTTTCCACATTCCGGACAGATCCATTGAATAGATACCCGTTGTCCTTTTCTACGTGTTATTTTGAAATTAGTCATTTGTATGCTCCTCGTCTGCTCCCAGTTCTATTTTCAACAGGAATGCGAAAAAGATCCATGCTCCACAAGAAAAAAAGTGCAGTCCTATAGGTACTTGGTGGTGTGTTGAGATATATGACCATATCAAAGGCCAGCCAAGTAACCATAGTAGAGCGGTTATGTTTTTCATCATATACCCCAACCCTCGGGATCGATTTTATTAAAGCCAACGATTTTTCTAGGCGGTCCCTTAATCTGCACATAGCGGTCATATAGATTGAAACGGCAGATGTCAATGGGAGTGACTTCTGAAGGATTTATGCTATTGATTACACCACTAGCTCTTAGTCCACCGGCAATGAACTCGGAGCAGAAGAATTTGGAAAAGTCTTCTACGGCTGAAGTAGCCGCACCTATGAATGGGATTTTGTCCAGACGATCCAGGCCAGCGGTAATAGCTTGGGGAACATCGTAGGGCTTACCTTCTTGTTCCAGTACAAAATCGAGGAGTTTTTTAAGGTCCATTTTTTCCCGCACATCTTTTCTGAGAGGAAGCCACCAGACTTCACCATTGTATCGTTGGAGACGTTTGCTGAGGCGGGTAGTGGTGACTCCGGAGAATCCACCAAGAGAAGTAGATTCCATGACGAGGTTGTGGTAGGGAATCTGTATGATTCTATCTGATGTCATTTCTTCAGTAGTTGCTGGCAGGTTATGCGGAATTGTTTGGTAAATCATTCCAACGTGAGATACACCGGAGCGGGTAGCCCATTTGATGATATTGGATACATCACCTTTACCGGAAAATGCTACTCCGTCTCCTGGCTTCATTTCGGACCTTATTTCTTCATAATCTTTTTGCTCATACCTGTTCATTCCTCTATCCCCTTCTTTGATTCATTTTCCATCTGTTGTTTGGTGGAGGCGATAAAGTTAATTATTTTTTCCAAGTCTGATTGAAGTTTTCCGATGTCTTTGTCCGATAGTTCAACTTCTACCCCCGAACCATTCCACAGGGAAAGGTTCATGGTAGTAGCCCCATAGAAATTCCATTCGGGATCCTTCCCTTTAATTTGGGATAGGCTTTGCTTTTTCACTTTTGCTTTCAGTCGTATTGCTGCTTCTCCTGTATCAAGTATTGTCTGCATGATACCTCCTTAGTGTGAGAACAATTGATTTACGGCATGTTTATTTTAACATTACCTGTAGCTAGTATGTTCCCAACATAGTGCAGCGTTTGTCCTACATAATGCCAATCAACTTTTTTATGAGACGGCCAAGACTCCAACATTTTTCGAACATATTCAGCGGATTCAAACAACATGATTGCGTCCCGTTTTACATTGCTGTTCCAGGTATTCCGGTACGGTTTTTTCATGTAGTGGGTGAATTCGAAAGAGTCATCATCAACAAAGAATTCTTTAAGAGTTTTTGCTGTCCATTCTTTTCCTGGGTGCATTCTCCAATGAACAAAGATTGTGTTGGTATCGTAACGAGGGTCATCTTCTGGTAGAGGAACACCCGAATTTTTGTCGTGGAGTAGGATTGCATACCAATTTATTGCCCCAAGTTCCATCATTTTAGTAATCATTGGAAAAAGACCAAATCGGAGATAATCCAAGTAGGCATTCCAGTGACCGATGACAGTAGCTTGTGGTCTTAGGGTATTGGTGATATCAATATATGTTTCTATAACGTTTCTCCACTTTATTTTCACAGTTGAATCCTTTCTAGTTTTGATTCCATTTCTATTTTTGTGATTGCCCACTTAAAAAGGTTTTCCAGTTTTGTCGGTGTGTGTGGGAAATTTCCAGGAAGATTGCCAAATTTTTGTTTTCGTAATGCATTAAAGTTGTCAAGTTGTGTGGCAATGAAGTCGTTGAGAATTGGGTCAGCTGGACCCTGCCCCATTTCACTACCTCTTCTTTTAATAGCCAGAAGGTTCAAAATATTATTTTTTACGGTAGGCTTAATGCTTACATTATGTACGAGAGTATTAAAATCGACTGGAGGAATTACAAAGTTTTGGAAAGTCTCCTTTTCGTATTTTTGGTGGATGAACATGCAAGCAAGAATAGGGCGAAGAACGTATAGGTATTTTTTCGTCCATACTTCAGCACCTTTTAGATATTCTCGGTAATTTCCATCAGCCATGTGGTAGTAGTGGAAAAGAGAGGCCCGTGGGGAGTAGAACGTCTTTGATGCCTGGATCATTTTTTCTGCAATCTCATATGCAAATTTGTAGCAAGTGGGGGAATGAAGCCACTCAAAAAGAGGAGGGTTTGATTTGTATAAAAGACGCAAAGCTTTTAGTAGGTCCCATCCGGAAAAGTCTAATTCAGGATGCTTTCTTTTTATTTCTTTGACACATTCATCTTCGATGTCAATAACATCTCGAAATGGTTTGATAGCGGCATAATCGTATAGTGGACGAACATAAATAAAACGCACGTCATAGTCACTGTCTGTTGATGGAAATCCCCATGCCCTGCTTCCTGCTTCACAGGCAAAGAAAATGTTAACGTTTTCTTCATGTTCTACAAACTCAAGCATGTCTGTTATTTTTTTAGTCATTACCAGTCCTCTTCTTGATCAGTGCAGTATTTTTTCGGCAATTGTACGAACAGTGCTGAGTATGATGGGTTTATTCCAAGTAAATTAAACAATTGTCTTATCTCACTGTGCCCACCACCAAATTTTTTTACGATTCCCATAAGCAGGGGCTCTGCTTTTTCTTTTATATCGACATACATGTTTTCGAGATGATCTATTCTGTTCCGGGCTTCTTTTAGATTTTTCAAGATTCTTAGATTGTTTGGTTGTCCAAGGGTACGTGCGTTTTCTTCTAGCTTTTCTATTTCCTTGTTTGATAGATACTCATTTTTCACGGATCGTTTCCCCTGATGTCGTTCCATATTTTCCATCGTAACTCCATAGACATTACGTCTTTTCGTAAGGAAACAGCTTTAATTGCGTTGAATTGGAGAAGAGGTACCAACATTTCAAGTATTTTTGAAATGGGCCAGAATTCAGCATTTGGGTGTTTTCTCTCATATGTCCTTCTATTTTCCACAATTTCAGTTAATGTGACTGGGTTATCGACTTCTCCAACAAAATTCAGCAGCGGGGAATCCCACTGTGGCCCAAGATGCTGAATTTTAATAAAGACCAAATCGTTCAATGTCATTCTGGAACCCAGATAAGATGTCATTTCATCGAGAGTCCTTGTTGGGCCTTCTCTTTCATTTCATTGAGGAATTTTTTCGTTTTTATTCCAACGTCCATGGGAATTTCATCCCAAAATATGAGGGAAATACTTATTTCCCTTCTTTTCCATTCCTGCATCATCCATTCCAGTGGATGCATCGTGGTGATGGTTTGACCTGTACCTCTCCGCTGCAGCTGCTGTCCTTTTGGGACATCTATCCCTGCGGCAATGGGGGATAGCGGAGAGATGATTTCTATCCATTCGTAGACAATAAAGTAGCATTTCTGGTCTTTTTCCTGCTCCGTGAAGAAGTCATGTACTGGCTGATGTCGGTGTTGTTCTGAATTCATGTGCTTTCTCCTTTAGGTTAGCAGTAATCTTACCCTTTGTCAAGTTTTGTTTCGTCACTTCTTGCTTTTTTTATGTCATGTGCCATTTGCTCAAATAGAGAAATGGCCTTTTCTTCCGAGATGACTTTCCATCGTTCATCAATGAAGACGAAGGTTAGCCCCAGGTCCATTTCTGAAAGAGCAACACTTAGTTTTCTTTTTTCTGTGGTTGATAGGGATTGTCCAGTTACTTGGATAAAGACTACTTTTGGATCAGCACTCTTTTTTCTCCAGGCGGTCATAGTAGGTTACTCCTAATTCTTGTTTTATAGATTTTCTCAACTGTTTTATCAGTCTGGATGTTTGCTGGGTTATTGGTTTATCTTCGTTTTTCTTTTGCGGGTCCTCTTTATTGTTCCCCAGTCGATGTCCCAGTTCATGAATTATTGCACTTTGGATAACTTTCTTTATTCGGCTATTTCTGTTTTTTCTTTTAAATGCGAATTGTCTCCAAATAGGTTTCCAATAAAAGTAAATGTGCAGATCCTTTGCCACAAATGTCCCATACACATTATACGGATTTGAGTTGTTGTTTATGTTCCTACACTTCCATTTTTTTCTATTTAGGATAGGTTGCATGGTTATGTTAGTGGGGAAGTATCGTAGCATGGGGAGAAGGTCATTTATTCTTGGGAGTTCGAAAAATGCCGTAACCCAGAGAAGTGGAACTAAAAGTTCTTTCTTTTCTGGGTGGTACGTAGTGAAAGAAGATTCTTCTTTTCCACGTTGTCGTAAAAGTTCTCTACGCAGCATATCCTTTTTTTGGATTATTTCGAAGTATTTAGTTACGCAAAATTCAGACTTCAAGACCATGCCGCTATGATAAAATAAGCCGTAGGTGTCTTTTTTCAGTGATTCTTTTTTACGGAAGCAGTTTTTTTGACACTTGGTTGAATAGACCCAGTACATAAGTTCCACAGCAAATCTTTTTATGTTAAGGCTGTTGTCGGTTCGCATGTATGGGTGATGTTTCTTAACATGCTTGTGGAATTTTAGATGGAGGACTCCCTGCCTTGATATAACGGTTCCTGTTTCAAGACGTTCTATCTCACAAGTGGGACATATTTTTTTATTTTTTTGGGTGGGGAAGTGGCGGCAGATGATACATTTCTTTTTTCTGGAACTGTTGGATAATTTTTCATATTCTTTTGGGTATTGTTCCAGGAGAATGGTCCTAATGGTTTGGTGAGACAGCCCATGTTTATCAGCTACTTTCCTCAGTGATCGTAGCTTTTGGTAGTCAGTCCAGATTATTTCTGGCCTTGTGTCTTTTCCCATTTTTCATTCACCGATTCTGCAAGAGCCATAGCATTTTTTACGGCTTCGTCCATGTCGAGGTATTTGTAGGTTCCGCATCTTCCTGCGGGAATGATGTGTGGGGGTAGTTGCTGTCGAAGTTTTTTGTATTTTTCGAAGTTTAGGTCATTGGGAATAGGATAGAATTTTTCTTCGTCACTTGGATAGTCGTACACTACGGTTTGGATTGCCCTAGTAGTTCCCTTTTTTGGGGGATAGAGTTTATCCATCAAACAGAACCGGAGAAGGTGTTCTTCGTCAGGAGTGTTTATTGTGGTGGGGGATACCATATCATGTGGAAGTTTTGGGATACGGATTGTTTCTCGGGGGTAGTAGTTGTAGACAAATTTCATTCCTCTGTATCTCGGACTTTTAAAAGTTGGTTCAATGAAATAGTCTTCAACGGTCCCAGTATAAATAATTCGGAAAAGTTCACCTTCGAAATGAAGATCGTGTACCTTAGAACAGGTTGCTATGTTAAAAAGTGCCTTGGTCACTACCTTTTCTATGTTTTCATGATTCAGCATATTCCCCATCATTCTAGTATAGCCGTGGTAGGGAATTCCCTGCCAACGATCATCGTAGAAGTATGGGTTTGATCTGCTTATATCAGTGAATCGTTTTGCAACTGGGGCATCCATCGTGGATAATTTCATACCCCACATCTTTTCCGAATAAGGTTTGATAAAGGCTTTGTAGATGGTTGGACCGTATGTTTTTAAGCAGTGGGTTTCGAAATTGTCCCCTTTGATTGATACGGAGTTGATGTCATCTTTCATGATTTTTTGAGAATTACCAACCAAGCGAAGACTGCTTGTATAAAACCGTTCAATGCTTTTGGTGGTCAACGGCCAGCTGTAGTATTGTCCTTTGTGAATGGCACATACAGCATGGCGGTAGTGTCTGAAGTCAGAAAAACGGTTGACGAAATCCCATACCTCTTTATCATCGGTATGGAAAATATGCCCACCATATTTCTGCACAAGGTTGCCGTGGGGAGAGACAAATTCCTGGCACATCCCACCCACAAGTTCATCCCTTTCCCAGATGATTACTTTCCATCCTAATTCAGCAAGTATTCTAGCAATGGTGCATCCGGTAAGTCCTGCTCCAACAATAAGTATGTTTTTACTGTATATCATTCTGCGCTGCCTCTGCTAAGTATTCTCTTTTTTGCAAGTATGCTTGTTTTGCTCTAGCAAGGGTGTGAAAATAGTTTGGTCCCCATTTTTCACGAAGAGCGATATTAGCAGGTTCCCAGTTGTGAAGGTTTTTGTTTTCGTTAATGGTTTGGCTATACCAGTGGAAGATTAGCGAATTTGCAACAACGGCACTTTTCCATCCTTCCCCAGCAAGTCTAATGCCGTAATCTTTATCATGGTGTGGACCAAAGCCGAATGCTTCTTCCAGCATTCCAATTTGTTTAACTACTTCCGGTTTGATCATTGGAGCAGTCCATTCGACAAGATCAGCGATAGCAATTTTTACCGATTCTTTTGGATTAAGATTTTGCTCGATGTGCTCAAACCATGCTTCCGGGTTGTTGTTTTCCACTACCTCAACAAATATTTTTTCTGGGAGGGGGTAAATTTGGTTAGCATAACCACCGGCATTGTACATGGGAGAAACGAGAGCCATGCGGGGATCGGAATCTAAGGCAGCAACCATTCGTTCAACACTCATTTTGGAAAACAATACATCGTTGTTGGCAAGAAGAAGGTGGGTGATCTCTCCGTATCCATCGACCAAATCCATTGCAAATTCAAGTCCACGGTTATTTCCGAGTAGATATCCAACATTTTCTTTTAGTTCGATTAAATGATGGATATATTTTGTTTCTTTTAGTTTTTTTGCAGCGTTGAGTGAGTCTTCATCAGAACCATTATCTACGAGAATTATTTCAAAAGGTATTTTACAGGATCGGTGAAGAGAAGATACACACATTTTGGTGAGGCGGGAAAGACCACATTGCAGCATAATGACTCCGATTTTCATTTTTTGTTACTCCCTTTTCTTACGTTGTACCAACTGTCTCTTGTTTTATCATTGGTTATTCCCGGTTTCCCCCACCGTTTTCTTTTCTTTTTCTTAGCCAGATATCGCTCTGTAAACCAAGGGGCAACATCTCTATCTGGGTGCGAAATTAACCGGAATGATACGGAAGATGTGAACAATCTTTCTGCATCGGTGCTCCCACATGAACACCTAATAATTTGTTTTGTAGATACCTTTACGATTTCGAATATCTTTCCGCATTTGTTACATTTAAAATCAAAAATTGGCATTTGTTTGACCTCCTAAAATATCAATAGCATATAGTTTACCCAATGTCAAGTTTTTACCTATTGAATTTTTTAGATGGTCCTATTATATTACAACTATGGGGTTTACAAATGAGCAATGGCAATGGAAAAGACAAAATTGTGATCGTCAGCCAGGATGATATAAATGATCCTGTGTTTCCGGTAGGAAGGATCAACCAAAACCTTTCTGGGCAATTCCGCCATTATCTTGGTCACGGTGGAAGGTATTCTCCTATATATCGGCCCAAGTGCCGACTTCCTGGTTGTTATAATAAATTGAAAAAGAACGATATTCTTGCGTGTTGTCAGGAACATGAGGATCTTTTGGTGCATCAAGCCAAATGGATTCTTTCTATTCATCGAGGGGTTCTCGAAATTGAGGTAGAGTAATGAATAAAGTAATAGTTTTGATGACGTGTATCTTTGTTTGCGGTATGGTCACTTCTTGTTCCATAATTAAATCTCCTGACACACCTCCTCCTCCACAAAATTACCAACTTCAAGGAGTTGTCGCAAATAATGTAACTGGGGAAAGAGTCCACGAAGCTTTGGTTACCCTTGACGGGTTAAGCACTACTACGAATAGAAAGGGAGTGTATCGGTTTAGGAATGTGTTGGAGGGAGACAATAAACAACTGAAAGTTATTTCAGAACATTATGCTCCTTACGTGACTAGAATAAATCTGCGGGGGGATACGCAACATAATGTCAGATTAATTCCCGACATGCCTGAATGGGATTTTGAAAATACGAAGCTTCTTGGTTGGTCAGATCCAGTTAGCGGTTCTTACTACTATCTTGAAAAATTCAAAGCTATTGCTGAAGATTGTCGATCATACGGATCAAATTGTGCCGTGGTCAATGTCAATCGATCTAATGGTAAGCAATACCATAACGGTAACTGTGCTGACGGAAAAGGATGGTGGGAGCATATTCTTGATGATGGGTGGGCATATCAGTTTTGTAAGAAGAATGCTAGTGGGGCTTACGATACAAGTCATGCCCATTTTTGTTATGAGAATATCCACGAATCCGAAGAACTTAGTGTTGCATGGCTTGACCGAATGGAGGAGCGTATCAGAATTATCGGAGAAAGTGGTCAGTGGTGCATAGTCAATCTCTGGTGTCCTTATGATAACAAGTGGTGGGGGATAAACTGGTATTATTGGACTGATGACTGTAGCGAATCCCCCTTCACGGTCGGCCCGAATTCCCGCTGGTATCACCCCAAGCAGAAGGTTGCTACTCAGGCACTTCTCAACCGCATTAAAGATTTACCATATATCATAATCAACGACAACTGGGAAGAGATGGGCTTTCACGGTTCCGTGGATCTTGCTTGGAAAAAGAAGGTATTTGGCTGGGTGCAAGAGATCATGCCGGGTGTTCCGTATTTTGTTTACGTTGGTGATCATACGGAAGATCTTCCAGCGGTGATTAATTGGGTGAACAGCGAACCGGGTATTGCCGGGGTGCATACCCATTACATGCTTGGGGAAGACGTTCGTGGTGAGTTTGGAGTATCTGCTGATAAACGTGTTCTTCATACCGAAGAGCTAAATCTTAGCGCATCGAAGACGTTTGAAGCTATTCAATGGTGTCTTGGCAATAATGATGAAACTTGTATGTACTATGGTAACTACCGGGATTTCATGAGGGGTGATGGGGGACCGGATACAGGTAAAATGGCGAGGGATGAGTGGAATCCTAAAATAAAAGCATTACTACCGTAGGAGAAACATATGGATGCTGTTGATATTGCTTTTGCATGTGCTTGTAATGGAGAGGATTGTTTTTATTGTAAACAACTTACTGGAGAAAAAACAATGACTGAAGAACTTATTGTTCAAAAAATGCATTTTGCAACAAAATCGGCTGCTCTCGATGACAGTGCGAAATGGTTCGAATTTATCCTGGAGCTTGCTGAAAGACTGGGAGATGAAGAGATTAGTTCGGGAGATATCATTTGGATTCTTTCTCACATTTACGAAGACTTTAATCCGGTGTGGGGGAAGATTATCCAGGATATCTTTGATAAGGCTGTGGAACTTGCCGAATTTGTTAAAACCGAAGATATGGGTGATGTAATGAATTTATTGAAAGCGGTTGGAATGCTTTCCGAAATAATTGGTCAAATCGAATGGCTGCTTGCATCTATACGAAGTGAGGGGGGTGGAAGTGGTAATTGACAATCAACCAAAAATAATTGGGAAAAATGATCATCCGCTAATGAGAAAAAACCATTGGCGGGTGATCTATTCAAAAGCAAAGAGTTTTTACCCTCCTGAATGTTTTCAACAAATGCGGGATAATATCTGCAAAAAATGTAATTGGTGCGACACATGCCACGTAAAAAATCTAGTTTGTCCGTGGGCCAAAAAACATTTGGACCTTCTTTCGGAGGGGAGGATTTTAGTCCAAGATTGATTTTTATCGACAAATCTAAAAAGAAGGAGCAGGAAAAAGAAATAGGGGATTTACTTCGCAGGGGATGGTACGTGGATGTTGGAAACAGCAACTTCATTCTTATGGTTAATGAAGAAATACAAGACGAGGATTAAACATGGCGCAACAACAAGGCACTGATCTCAGATTGACTGAGATCACAGAAAACTTATCAATGCCTCAAAAATCAGCTATTACTGGGCAATACACTTTTACGTTATGTGTTGCTGTTCCTTCTGGTGGGTTATTTCCCGTCGAATTCTGGATCCATTTCCAGAAGGTGATTAAATCAATGCCACGGGGAGTCACGTTCAATACTTTTGTTGTGCCGAGGAAACCTGTTGGTGAGGCACGAACACATATCTTCAATACCGCTATTAACGTTAATGCAAAATATCTGTTTATGTTAGATGATGATTCTATTGTTCCTGTTTATGCTGTGCGGAGGATGATAGAACTGGCAGACAGGTATGGTTACGATGCTATTACTGGAATTGCTTGGCCGAAGGGTGATTTTACCCGTCCAACAATTTACAAGAATATTGAAGAAGCTGGGATGTTACCGGGAAAAGACTGGAATTTCGGTGACCTGTTTCAGGTACAGATGGCGGGGCTACCTGCTTGTTTGATTCGTGTTGATGCTTTGAGAATTTACAAGAAGTACATGGAGGCTTTATACCCTGATCGAGTGCATCCTGAAAAGGGAACACCGATGATTGTGTGGGATGGTGAGTGGATGGCAGATCGTGGGGAAGGGAAACCTCCGCAGCGGTATGATAAAGCTGAAGATTTCTATGTTTGGTACCATTGGAATATGCTTGGATTAAAAGTATTTTGCGATTCAATGTGTTGTGTTGACCATGTAAGGAGGGAAGATGGTACTTTGTGGCCGAGGGGGGAGACTATCAATGATTTAGTAAGTGATAAAATGAAGGGAAAGAGGTTTTACCAGATAGATAATCCTTTGGAAGCCATTCGTCCAGATGTGACTATTCGTCAACCAGAGCAGCAGGTGCGGGATGACGTAGTTGATAAAATTTTAGCAGTTGCTACCAAGCCGGTGAAGTCGAGCTTGGGGCTGGAAGTGGAGAAGGTGAGATAAATGTCTACAGAAGAAGCAAAGAACAATGCCCTTTCCGGTGTTTCTCCTGAAATGATGAAACAGGTTGGTAAGCATGATGCTATTAAGGAGGAGGGTAACGTTAGTAAGGAAGATGTTAGTGACATGAAGGAAGCTTTGAAGAGTAAATTTAAAGGTGAGAGTGGCAGCAGGGAAATTCATATGAATTTCTTTGGTGGTGCAATTGCTCCTCTACCAGACAGTGTAAAAAAAACCGAGAAATAGGTGATCAGGCTGAATTTGATTCCGGAAAAGATACGACAGAGTATGTTCGGGATCTTGATTCTGATAAAAAATCTAAGAAATACACAGGCATTCTGGAGATAACGGATACTATAGAAGATGAGTCACAGGCAGGGGTTGATTGATTATAATGGGACTTCCGTAAAGATCTGTGTTCCCACTTTGGGGAACATTTGTGATTTGTGGTGGAACTGGACAAATGAGGTCGTTGACTGTATTCCAAATTCAAATGGAATTAAATTTATGTTCGCGGGACCAGTAGATGTTTTGCGGACAAAGATATGCGAAGAAGCTATTGAGGAGGACATTGATTATGTATTAATGCTCGATGATGATATTTTAGTACCTCACTATTTTCTTCACCGTCTACTGTATACCGCAAAACAAACTAATGCGGATGTTGTGAATTGTCCATGTTGGGTGAAATCTGTTTATGGCAGTCTTACCTTTTTTGATTTTGTAATTTTCTCAGAAAACGGAGAAAGGGTTTTGCGTCCGTATCCACTAAAGGAGCACCATCTAGTTTTTGGCGGTTACCAGGAATATGATATGGGTGGGTGTGGGTGCATTCTAATTAAAACAGATTTGTTGCGGAGAATGGAGAAACCACTTTTTCGTCTTGGTTATGAGGGGGTAGAGAAAAGGGGTGGGTTGGAATTTTCATACTCGGTGTCTGCTGGAGAAGATTTTTGGTTTCATCACCAAGCTCACAAGGCAGAAGCGAAGATGATTCTTGATTGCGGGGTTCCTTGTGATCATTATGATGTAGATGATGATAGTATCTATCCTCATGAAGACGTTGTTAAAATAATAGTGCCGGATCTTGAGCCGGGGAAACGTTTTTACCAACTGGATCATCCTAAAGCATGGTTTAGGAATAAAATAAAAGAAATGGGGAAGAAAAATGGAAACTATTAAATTGATTGTTGGGGTATTACATGAGCCGCAAGGAACTTCGTGTGAATTTTTTTGGACGTTTATGAATCATGTGGGATGGTCAAATAAGCGAATGCAGAGTGAGGAAAATCTGGCCCTTGATACAGTGTTTGTCCCGAAAGCATGTGATAACCACAAAGAAAGTCTTCAGCATATATTTAATGATATTAAATCAAAAAGTTATCGATATTTCTGGTTGATACATGATCAATTGATTCCAGCAACCTACAGCTTTATTCAATTCATCAAGGATGAGCATTTAGCTGTGTGTGGTGGGTACTACAACAGGAGTGGTAGAAAATATATTGGCCCCGTAATTCCCTACAGTGGGACAATAGTTGCTCCATTGAATGAGCACGTAGAAGACGTTCCCCGCAACTTTTTGTGTCAGAGAGAATTTCTTGAATTTTGCGATTATGACGTTGAGACGTTTTTGAGGAAAGAAGTCCTTTTTGATGGGAAGTATGTAGCTGATACTCTTGGAAAGCATGGAGAGTATTATCCGAATGAAAAAACAATATCGAAGTACCTAAATCCTGACGAACTTGATATTCCTTTTAAATTTGGTGGGTTTAGACATCTCACGGAGCCAGTGAATATCAGTGCCTTGACTGTCCCAAAAGAGGAGTTGGAAAAAATCAGGGCTGTGACTCCAGAGCAGTTAAGGAGTATGTAGGAGAGTAAAAAATGCCTTTGAAAAAAGGTAAGGGTAAGAAAGTTGTTAGCTCCAATATTCGCGAATTGGTTAAAACTGGTAGGCCGAAGAAACAGGCAGTTGCCATTGCTCTTTCTAAGGCCGGGAAATCCAAAAAGAAAAGGAAGTCAAAAGCCGGTAGTAAGCGATGACAAAAGACACAAGTTGTTTAAAATCAGTAGATCGGGGAAACAAGCAGTTGCTTCGGAGGTTTATTGCAAGAGAGTTTGTAAATACTCCAGGTGTTTCCCTTGGAGATATAGCCAGAAAGTATTGTTTGAGTAGGGAAGTAGTCAGGGGGATAGTCCTTTCTTTTTATAGGGAACCGGTTTATAAGAAGATCCTTCGGGAACGAGGACTTGACAGATTTAACAATGTTGCGAAGGTAATTATTGTTTGTGAGCAATGCGGGAAAGAGGTGGAAGTTACTGAAAAAAAAGCAGAAGAGAGAAGATTCTGTACCAAAGCTTGTTTAGATGAATGGAATGGTTTGCACCACAATAGATGGAGGTTTAAGGGCGGCGGTGTAGGAAAGTGACCGTCAAGTAATTCTACTAACAATTTCTCAGATACCATTGCAATAAAATACGTTACCCCTTATATTTTATGGTGAGTGGAAAATACACAAAAATGGGATAATAGATGATAAGCCAGCTATTCACAACGAAGCAGCTTGTGGATAAGATCATTGCTTTCTGTGAGATTATCCAAGGTTTCCCGTTTTACACTTACCAACGCGGACTTCTCGTATCTCTCATTTACTCCATTCTTGAGCTAGACGGCGAAACAATTACTGAGCTAATTGCCCGTCAATCTGGAAAGTCTACTGGCATTGCTGCCGGTGGACTTGGACTTGCCATGCTCCTTCCGAAACTTGCCCAGGTATTTCCTGATGATGTCAGACTTCAACCATATATAAATGGTTTCTGGGCTGGGATTTATGCCCCCAAGCAGGATCAGTCTGAGATTGTAATCAACAAGATGAAGTTTGTTAGGGATCGGCAGGAAACCTTAGCTATTATGGCTGAGGAAGGGATTAAAATGAAGGTCAGCCGTGGTGATACTTTTGTTTATGATCACGGTTCGAAGATTTTTGCTAAGTCTGCTTCTCCAGATACCAAGATCGAGGGTGAAACTCTTCATTTAGTAATCAATGATGAGGCTCATGGTTTAACCCGGCAAAAGGTGGAGAAAGAAATTCAGCCACAGTTGGATGCAACTGGTGGTTCTGAACTTGATATTGGAACCGTGGGATATACTAAAGAATATTTTTACCACGAAATTAAACGAAATCTAATGCTTCAAAACGAAGCCGCTGATCTTGGGGAAAAAATAAGACGGAAGCATTTTCAATATGATTACAAGGCTGTGATAAAAGAGAAGAGGCGGATGTATGAAGCAACGGGGAATCTTTTTCACGTCAATTATGAAAAGAAGATGGCAAAACGTATTAAACGTTTTGGCGGCATAGATAACGCGGAACAAAACAGAGAATTTCGTATGAATTATATGTTGCTGTGGGATGATACGATCAGCAACTTCCTCTCCGAGAAAAGTATTGAGAGCATGTTCAATCAGAAGAAGATGCTCATTGGAACCGGAATGTATACTGAGGACTTTACCCCAGTGCAGTGTGCTGGGCTAGATTTTGGTAGGACAAAAGATTCGACGGTTCTGGTGGTGTGTAGGTTTGATGAGAATATGCCAATTGAGATGAAAATGCCTAGTGAGTTGCTTCCCGAAATTGATGTGGAAAGTGACGATGAGCTTGAAACTCTCGAACTTGAGGAAAAAAGGGAAGACGATGAGGAGAGAAGAGAGATAGAGCTTTTACGGGATAGCCGAGTATATTTCGAAAAATTAGTGTTTGCAATTTATGAGATAGTTGGCAGCTGGGATAAACAGTTGGACCAAATTGTTGATATTTTAACATGGAAACATGCGGTAAGGGTTTTATGTGCAGATGCAACGGGTGCTGGTTCTCCTCTTGTTGAACGACTTGAGGATACTCTTCAACATATAGACGTTATTCCGTATTTATTTAACATTAGGTCAAATGATGACCTTTACCGTTATTACTATCATGAGATTACCGCTGGGAGAAATAAGCTTGCTGCCCACCCAGAAAGCAGGAAATTGCGGGTGTGGCAGAAATTTGTAGATCAGCATAATACTGTTGAAGGTTTTTTGCATGGGCGGAACAATCAATACATTACTTGTGAAGCCCCGGAAGGAAGTCACGAAGATTTTTTTGTTGCTGGAGCATTGTGTAATTGGGCTGTAAAAGTATATGGTGATACGATCATGCCTTACATGGATATTGAAGATAATCCATTTTTTGGGCGGACGCAGAGTGGTAAAAAAATAACCCATCCTGGTCAGTTACCTCAAGGTTGGCCTGGGACAACTGCAATTTCCAAACAATTTCCAAACAGGCTTGTAGAAGAAAGAGTTTCCTATCGGGATCGTAGGTCAAGGAGGGCAACTAGGAGGTACTTGTAATGGACAAGAGATTTTGGAGTGGGGATGATGACGGAAAAACTCCGAAAGAAAAAGAAAAGTTTAATGAATCTGTTCGGAGATCAAGGGAACCAGAGGGGTTTGTTCCCCGTGAAGGGCATATGTCTGAGGAAGAGCAAGAAGCCGAAGTTCTGCGAAAGCAGTATGGGTGGCCGAATCCTCCTACTCCCAGACCTCCACGGGATATGCGGTTGGGTAAAGCACGGAAAGACCCGAAGAGATTCAGTCATGTGAAGAATCGGAATAGGGGAAATCGGTAGTGGATGAGGATGTCAAAGCTTTAAAGTGCTTTGGGAGGAATATTGATCTTCATGCGTTTGGTTGGAGATCACCTATCCTTCGTTTTTTGAATTGGATTCGCTACCGAATTGAATTTTTTTGCCTACGTATCATTTTGAAGCATACGAAAGAATACCAGCGGAAAAGAACGTCTGTTATTTTTGATTTGTTCAATGAAGGTGACATAAATAAACAGCCGTTTGCTATACGTAAGTCTGGTATGGTGCCACGGACTAGAGAAGGGCGGTATAAAAAGGGCCGGGAAACTGATCAGGGTAGATTGCTTTTTACCTACGCAAAGGAAAATTGGCGAAGGTATAGCCCATCGAGGGAGTCCCGTGATGTTTACGAGGATTTTGAGTCGGTAGATGGGGAAAAGTTAATCGTAGAAGAACCGGAGGAATACGATGTCTCAGAAGGTAGTGAGGAACAGACACTTTTTCATGGAAAAGGCAAGGCAAAAGAAAGAAGAGGCTGGGGGGAAAGTGCCAGAGTTCGGGGAAAAACCCGAGAGTCTAAAAGTGCGTGAGAAAGTCGAGAAGCAGATGGAAGGTTTTTCTAAGAGATCAGAGGATCTTAAAAAAATTAGAAAAATTGGAATTTCTTCTGTTCCTGGAATTCAGGAGAAGTTTCATGAAGCAGCCGATAGAGCAAAAAAGGGTAAGTGATGCCTACACGATCAGAATATGCCAGCTATGTCGGTGAGGCGGGGTATAGCGAACAAGATATCGAACGTGAAGAAAGCGAACGAATTCTCCGTGTCAAAGAAGCATGGAAGTTTTGGTTCGGTGATCACTGGGATTTTGAGCGGGATGATGATGAACCGCTTGTAACTGTAAATCTCATCCGTTCGTTTGTTAAAAAGACAGTGGCTTTCTGTGCATCAAAGGGTTTTTCTGTTTCTGTTCCAAAACCGTTAGAAAATCTGACCCTTCCGTATCTCGAAAAGACGTGGAAGGAAAACATGAAAAACCGGTTCGGAGTAAATGCGTATTTGGAGGGGTCTGTTTCTGGCGATGCAGTTATTCTTGTTACTGCGGCAAAAAACGATGACAAGAAAAAAGATGTGTATATGTCTTCGAACAGGATCAGGCTGCTGTTGTTGAACAGTACAATGGTTACGTTGCGGAAAGATCCTCTTGACGAAGACACTGTTATTTATGCCAGGATTGTTCGTCGGTGGAGTGACCCAGACGAAGAAGATGAAAAGAAAAAGGTGAAAGAGTGGATTCAGATAATTACTCCTGAAAAGATCAAGGATAAATACGGAGACAGGGATTGGATAGAAAACAAAAATGGATTGGGTGAGGTTCCAATTGTCCATATAAAAAATCTCCATGCCCCGCATTATGCGTATGGTCTTTCCGATCTTGATGATCTTATCCCGCTGAACAGAGAACTTAACGAAAAACTTACTGATTGTTCTGATATCATAAATTATCAAGGTTCTCCGGTTACGGTTATTACTGGAGCACGGGCAAAGAATATTACGAAGCATAGCAAAGCTTTGTGGTCTGGTCTTCCAGCAGATTCGAAAGTGTTTAATCTGGAGTTGGAGACAGATCTACCGGCAGCAAATGCGTATATCGAGAAGATTGAAAATTTTATGTATTTATGTGGGAGCATCCCTGGTGCTACAATGGGCAAGGAACTGAGTATATCAAATACCAGTGCAGCGGCCTTGCATATTGTTTACCAGCCTCTTCTTGAACTTGCCAATCTAAAACGAACAAATTACCAACCTGGGTTTGAAAAAGTAAATTACTTCATCATCAGACATCTTCTTTTACTTAATATTATCCCCGAGTTGCCGAAGGATTTATGCGCTACTTGTGGTGGTAAGATTCATTATGAGCGGGATGATGTTGGGAAACTAAAGTGGAAGAAGTGTTATCATGTTAACCAGAGAACGTTTGAATTTTTAACAGCTTCTGAAATGAAGGTTCCGTTCATTCGTCGGCACTGGGTTGGAGACGAATTGGTAGAAATTCCGTATGACCAGGCAAAGAAAGAATACAATAAATTAAATGCGTCATATTGGGATATTCCGGTAGTGTCTGATATTCCGGAGGTGCCGGAGGAAGAAATTAATCCGCCGATCAAGACAGGGCCGGGGATTCCCGACTCAAAGAATCCGGCACCTCCGGATTTAGTTCGTGAGAAAAGGACTGAGTATGATCGCCACATCATGTCCAGTGCTTTACGGTATCCTCCTGAACCAGATTTAATCCAACCCCGCAAAAAGAATGGTGAGAAAATAGATAAGTCTTTTCATGCTGTTCCCACAGATTGCGAGGCACCGGTTGAATTAAACCCATTTGACACAAAAGTTCAGTTTGCGGATACATTGCCGAAGGATCTTATTGAGATGGCAAACCTGCTCCAGCTGTATCTCTATACGAAGGTGTGGAGTAGAGATCGTGCGATGGAGCAAATTGGTATCGAGGATCCTGAGAAAGAAAAGGCCAAGATCAGCGAAGAGGAGCAGTTCCTTGGCGGGATTGGGGATATTCGGATTAGTGAGGAGATGATGGAATTCATGAGTGGAAAAAGTAGTGGGACAACTTTAATGAAGAAACCGCAAAGTGTTCCGCCGAGATACATTGATACTGTGGATCAAAGTTAAGGAGGTGAGGTAATGTCGAATAAATATTACGCAATGTTAGATACGGTAAATCTAAATTTTACTGGTGCGGGGGCAGCTGCTGGAACATTGAGTTCCAATGCACATGGACTTTACCTTTCTGTTGATGCTGCAGCGGATGTCAATGTATGGCTTTATTTTAGAGGGGATGCAGATGCTACCCTGGTGAGTTCGGTGGGAACTACTGGGCAAGGTATTCTGATTCCATTTGAAACTGCTTCGAATTACATGAACCATTTACTGCCCTTGAGTGGGCAGAAATATGTTTATGCTTATGCAAGTGCTGCGTGTGATGTATATATCACGCAATTGTTGTAGAGGGGAGTATTTGTCGATGAGCGTAAGAATTAGTCTTTCGTTGCATTCGACAATGTTTATTTTTTAGATTAAGGAGGTGAACTAAGTATGGCTCACAAGCGGTCACAGAGTTGGGGTGGTGGAAAGGCAGGGTCACGTTACTCTGCTACGTTTACAGAATTGGCTAACAAATCTGCCCATGCCAAGAGAAATACTGCCATTGGTGGTGGAGTTGGTAAGGGTGAGGAAGCACGGGAAACTTCCCGTCTGCCGAATTCTGCGCGGAAAACCGGAAGAGTTGGTAGTGGTGGTGGGAAGTAAGGAGATTTGAAAATGGAAGGCGGATCTACAAAAAACGAAGGAACACCGGGAGCAAAACCGGAAGAAAAAGGTGCGAAGAAATCTGGTAAAGAGCCTACTCCTGAAGAAGCGAGGGCACAAGAACGTCAGA
>Ga0272441_10003635_pt1 | contig 29095 bp, 20 predicted proteins | sample SSMProp6N_FD_193582 | JGI IMG/M metagenome (GOLD analysis project Ga0272441, IMG submission 193582) | Marine sediment archaeal communities from Little Sippewissett salt marsh, Falmouth, MA, United States - SSM-Prop-6N | ecosystem: Environmental > Aquatic > Marine > Wetlands > Sediment ... | reverse complement strand
ATTGGCGCTGCCATCGAGATCGATCAAAATCTTATCAATGGCCTTGAAATCCGCATCTTTTCCGACAATTGCGGAAGCAATTGTCGTATTGACATTATTGACGGCCTTCAAAACGCCCTTTCCCATGTACTTGGACTTATCGCCGTCCCTTAACTCAACCGCTTCATGCTCGCCGGTAGAGGCCCCCGAAGGGACTGCGGCTCTTGCGAATGCGCCGGATTCCAAGAGACAATCTACTTCAACGGTAGGATTTCCGCGGGAGTCAAAGATTTGACGGCCTTTGATTTGTTTGATTTTGGACATCTTTGCTTCCTTTGTAATTGATTAAATTCTAAATACTAAATCCTAAACCCTAAACAGTATCTAAATCCCAAAAATTAAACGAATATTAATAAAAAATCTTCAAGATTGCACCAAATTATCACACTTTAGTAAATAAGTCAAGAACAAACCAGATACCGTGTCACTCGTTACCGGTCACTAAGTGACCGAGGTCACCAAGTCACCGGGTCACTGGGTCACCGGTGACAGGTGTCTGGTGTCAGGTGACCTTTTATTTGCCCTTTCCCATTTTGGTCAAGTTTGTGCTATACTAAAAGTTGTTTTTATGATAATTTGTTTTTGAATTAGAAGACATATAAAAAAGGATGGAAAGATGAATTTTAAAAAGTTCAAAGTTTTTTTAAAACTCTATTGGTTAAGAATCCTCATTACCGCCCTCATTCTTGCCATCATCATCGCCGCAACCTTCTTTATGACATATTGTGTCAAAAGCTTCTTCTCGCTTGAGCCGTTCAGCCGGCAGCAGATTTCCGCCCAGATGGCGCTTCTTCTGCCGATGTTTGTCATCGTTCATTTGATCTCGCTTCCCATCATGCTGGGCATGCAGTATTATTTCCTGCAGGGCGGCGGCATGGGAAAAGTCTATGTCGAAAAAGCCAAAGTGGATGTCAAATGGGATGAGGTCATCGGCCTTGAGAATGCCAAAAAGGAAGCCTGGGAACTGGTCAAGCTCCTTAAAGACCGGGCCCTTTTGAAATCCGTCGGGGGCAAGATCATCAAGGGAACGATGATGATCGGGCCGCCCGGCTGCGGAAAAACATACCTGGCCAAGGCTATTACCGCCGAATGCGGCCTGCCGATGCTGCCCACGGTCGGAAGCGAATTTGTCGGCATGTTCGTTGGGCAGGGCACGGCCCGCATGAAATCCCTGTTCAAGCAGGCACGGGCCCTAGCCAAGCTGGAAGGCGGATGTATCATTTTTATCGATGAGATCGATTCTTTTGCACGGCCCCGGGCCGCCGACAAAGGCTTTGGCGGCGGGCGGATAGACATGAACGCCACCATCAACCAGTTTTTGACCGAAATGGACGGCTTAAGGAATACCGAAAACAATGTGGTGGTGATCGCCGCCACCAATGTCGATGAAGGCGAGCTGGACAATGCCATCATGCGCGCAGGACGATTTGACCGCAAGATTCACGTCACCAAACCCAATCTCAAAGAGCGCCAGGAGATTTTTAACCTCTATCTGGGAAAAGTCAAGCATGAGGAAAAAGTGAATACCAATATTCTCGCCAGAAAAACCGTTTGGTTCTCGCCGGCTGAGATCGAGAGCATGGTGCGCGAAGCCAGCCTGGTTGGGCTAAGAGAAGGCCGGGACACCCTGAATATGAACGACATGGACGAGGCCTATGAACGCGTTTCCTTCGGGCAAAAATCCAATGTTGTTTTATCCGACGATGAGAAGAGATGGACGGCCTATCATGAGGCCGGGCATGCCATCCTCTACTATCTGATTCATCCAACGGATGATGTCATGAAGGCCACCATCATCCCGCGAAAAGGGGCCATGGGTTATGTCTTTGCCCGCCCGGCAGAAGAAATCCATTCGCGCGATATCAACCATTTGATGGCCGAAATCAAGGTGGGCTTAGCCGGCTATGTGGCCGAAAAGCTGAAATTCAGCACAACCTCCAATGGTGTGAGCTCAGACTTTGATATGGCCCTGCGCATTGCCACCAGCATGGTCTGGGAATACGGCATGGGAAAATCCGGTTATATCGGCGGGTATGCTTCTCTGGCTTCCATGGGAGGTTTTGGATCGCCTTTTCTTTCGGATGCCACCAAAGCCAAGCTCAATGAAGATACGCAGGATATCCTGCAGACTTGTTTGAGGCAGGTCGAAGAACTTTTGCGGCAGCACAATGACCTGTTCGAACACTTTGCGGGAGAGCTTCTCAAAAAAGAAGAACTGGACTTTGACGAAATCGAAAGCATTTTTAACAGCTTCGGCCTTCAGCCCATGAAACGGACAAAAAAGACGACCTAAATGCAATTCCGAAAGACAATATTATTTTTCACCCTATTATCGGCAACGCTTTTTCTTTCAGGATGCTTCTCGTCTGAAAAAGGCGTAAAAACGCGCTCTATGGCCTTAAAGAAGTTCCATGAAATCTGCCAAAAGGAGCTTAACCTTGAGCCAGTGGTAAAGGCCCTGGACAACACCCTCATCATTTATCTTCCTATTGCACATGACATCCTGAAGGTTAAAGCCAAGGATGAAAAACCAATGCAGGCCACAAACTCCCAGAATTTTCAAGAACTGAAATTCGTAAAAGCCTCTTTTAAAAACAATGCCTTCCTTGTTGAGTACGACGTTTTTCCTTCCTATACTTATCCGCAGGATTACGGCTATACCATGGGCTACACAGAAGAATACACCCAAACACAAAACAATCTTCTTACGGCCCTCTATCGCGCTTACGGCGACCTGAAAGTTGTTTCCGTTCAGAATCTTTTGGAGACACAAGAAGATATCATCGCAGAAAAAGAATCCACGGATGAAGATTCAGAAAGCCAGCCGCCTCCAGACTTTATTGTTTTGATCATCGCCAATATCACCAAAGGCATTGAGGTCAAGCAATTTTTTCATTTCGCAGACTACAAGCGCCTGATGCAAAACAGCCTTTCTTCCGAGGAGTATCAGAGAAGGGCTGTTTATGAAGTGCAGGGATATAAAGGGATTATCGGGGATGAGACCGCAAGGCATGTGGCGTTTGAAGCCCTGACATGGCCTTCTTTTTTGGGCATGCAAATCGAAAACCGCGTCAAGATCAAGTATAAAAACAGCGCCTTTCCCCCCGGTGCAAAGACGGATGCCGAAATCCTCAAGATCTGCTATGACACGTTTGCGGCCTATGCATACGTTGATTTTGCTTCTATCGAACTTTCCAATTTATACAGCGGAGACCAGCATTCCTTTACAGCCGAGGAATTGTTGGCCATAGAATAATCCCGCCCTATTTATCCAAAACCTCGACTTTCCTTCCTCTTGTTTTGAGGCGGCCTTCGACGAACATCTGAATGGCCTTCGGGTATAACCTGTGTTCGATTTTGTGGATTTTTTCTTCCAGCGTCTCGAGGGTGTCTTTTTCGGCAATCTTGATGGCTTCCTGCAGGATAATAGGGCCGTTATCCATTTTTTCATTAACGATATGGACGGTGACGCCGGTCACCTTGGCCCCATAAGTAAAGGCATCCTTGATGGCATGCAGGCCTTTAAAAGACGGCAACAACGACGGGTGGATATTCAGAATTTTTTTGGGATATTTATTGACAAAAAACGGGGTGAGCATGCGCATGTATCCGGCCAGAACAATAAAATCGATTTTCTCCTGCTTTAAATGGATGCAGATATCGCGGTCAACGCTTTGTTTGTTCGTGTAATCCTTTGGTCGAAAAACAAGCGTGCGGATGCCTGCGGCTTCTGCCCGCTTAAAGGCAAACGCCCTTCTTTTATCCGAGACCACCAGTGCCAGTTCGGCTGTGATCTCCCCTGCCTTGACGGCCTCGATGATGGCCTGTAGATTGGATCCAAATCCAGATGCAAAAACGGCAAAACGCATAAAATTCTCCTTAAATTGTATAATCTAAATATAGGATTAGAGGAATAAAGGATTATGGATTAAACAAAATAAAAAAAACAAATCACAAAAAACAAACGATAAATAATTTCCGAAGATAAAAATTACAATATAATAAATTTATTAAATAGCTTTGATTATTGTTCATTGAAATTTATTTGTAATTTGCTTATCGTTTTTTGTCGTTTGTTCGACCTCTTTAATCCTCTAACCCTCTAATCCTCTAATCCTCTAATCCTCTAATCCTCTACTAATTATGCCATTTTTTCATCACTCATTGCAAGTCTTTTAATCCTTTAATCCTTCAATCCTTTAATCCTTTATCCTTGCATATCCGACAATTTCAACTTTTTGGCAAATAATAACCCGATCAATCCCAAAAGGCTGAAGATGCACCCCACGCTCATCAATATCCAAAACGGCCCTAGCATATCGGCAATCAGCGAACTGATAAGCATCGTCATCAAAAATCCCGCATGAATAACGATTTCAAGCGCGCCAAAAACTTTTCCCCGCATTTCATCATCCGAGACGATATGCGTAATCCTATTAGCCTCAATGAAGATTGGCCCGATCACAATACCCATAAAGAAGGCCAAGAACATGGTAATCCAAATATCCCCTGATCGATAAACACCCAAAGTAAAAACGGTCAGCATCATCCCCCCGAGCATCAATGAAGTAAAAATCGTTTTATACCACACGGCCTTTTTGCCAAGTCTGCCGTAGAGCAGCACCCCGACGAAAAGCCCCACGCCTAATGCAACCGCCGGGGCGGCGATATGACGTGTTGAGGAATGAAATACCCGTTGAATAAAAACGATGATCGGGATGTAAACCGCCCCCACTCCAGCCAAAAGAACGAAAAGGATAAAAATGATAAACCGGATCTCTTTATGATGGATCAGATAAAAGAAACCTCCTTTTATTTCTGCAAAAATGGATTTGCGGATAGGCCCTATAATATCTTTGGATGTCCGGATAAGTTCATCTTTGATGTTCTTGAGTTTCTTGGGGATGTTCATCGAAAAAATAATCATCCCGGATAAAAGAAACGTACCGGCATCCACGATAAACCCTGTTTTGACTCCCCAATATTCGATAAGGCTCCCAATGGAAAATCCCAAAACAGCGGCGATCATGCCCGTTGTAGAGACCAAGGAATTTGCCATCAGAAGATCATCTTCTTCCACAATATCCGGAATGATCGACATCTTGGCCGGAATGTAAAAACGGCTGAAAGAAAAAACAAGAAAGACGATACAATAAATCGGCAGCATGGATTGATAGTCAATAAAAACAAAAGCGATGGCAAAAACGAGCGCCGAGCGAATCAGGTCGGACAAAAATAATGTTGTCCGCCGGTCCCATCTGTCAACCAGAACTCCCGCAAACGGCTGGATAATAAACACCGGCAGAATCGTAAAAGAGATCAGCTTGGCCAGATCCCAAGCGGATCCTTCCCGCGCCGCTCTCTCGGCGATAAGGCCGATCAAGGCCATCTGGTTGATGCGGTCCCCGAACTGAGAGATCAACTGCGCCCACCACAAGCGCATGAAATTTCGGTTTTTGATGTCTCGGAAAAATTCTATCATGATATTATCGGTGCACGGTTTACGGTTTGTGGTTTGTGGTTTGTGGTTTGCGGTTTGTGTTTTACGTACACCGTACCCCGAACCCCGTTCCCCATAATTACTCCGCCGGACAGGCCTCGTCGCATCATTCAGCCCCAGCCTCTCGGCTGTAGGCCTCGGCTTTGCGTTGGTTGCCCAGCCCGGCGTAAATCGCCGCAAGCCGCCTGCAGACATAAACGTCCCTGTCGTCTGTTTCTTTATCCAAGGCCAGAACCTTTTCGTAATAAATAACAGCTTTTTTAAGATCACCTGTTGCCTCAAGAAGAGAGGCCAGGTTAAAAACGGAATTTTTAAAATCAGGTTTCCTTTCAATCGATTTTTGATAGGCGGCTGCCGCCTCCTGTATTCTATCCAGTTTGGAATAGATAATCCCCAGGCTGTAATAAATCAGGTAATCGTCCCTCCCTTGTTGAAGCATGGCCTCGTATTCCTGCAATAACAGACGGTAGGCGGCCTTCAGGTTGCCCTCATGCACGTGCCCCAGGCCGCCGGCATTGTTTATGCGCTCGTAAACCTGGATGCCCTCCCAAAACTTTCCCTGGTCCACGAGGCTTTTTCCCAGACCGATGATGGCCCAGCCGTCGTTGGGAACAACCGAAAGGGTGGCGCGAAAATGTTTTTCGGCCTCAGCAAAGTCACCCAGCTTGGCATACGAAAACGCCAGGGAATTTCGGATACGCGCATTCTGCGGGCTCAATTGAAGAGACCGCTCGAACATGGCGATTTCATTGCTGGCATAAATATTCTGCTGGATCGTCGTGATAAACAAAAACAGGTAGAAGGCAGCCACGACCCATTTCAGAAGTTTTGGAGAAACGAATTTTTTATTTTCATTGACGCGTTCTATTTTTTCCCACAAGAGGGCCATAAGCACAAATATTCCGATTGAGGCCACATAGAGAAAATGTTCTGCCGTCGAGATTCTTCCGGGCTGGACCCCAATTGAGAAAATCAACTGGCAAACAGGAATGAATTCGATCAAAAACCAGGAAAGAAAGAAGAGTGCAAGCGGCGGAATGCGTTTTCGCAATTTAAAGATGGCTGCCATCGCAAGAATAAAGACGGTGAGCGTTAATAATACTTCCCCGTTAAGAAAGCTCATAAAAAGATCCCGCGATCTGTCGAACTGAAGGTCGACCGGAAAAACAAGCAGCCGAAGATGAGTGATCAGGCTTCTTAAGAAGGTCAGAAACCCCAGCAAGGATTCTTGAGGTGAATTCCAGTAAAAGAAATGGGTGATGCCCAGTAGTCGTCGGATGATGACATAGATAAGATCCATCGCAAAAAAAGGAATGAGCGGCAGTATCTTCTTCTTAAGAGAAAGTTCTTCTCTGACAAAAAACTGATAACTCAAGAGGATCAGCGGAAACATCGCTGCCGATTCCTTGGAAAGCAATGCCGTACAGAAAAAAATAATGGCCGTAAAATACGACCGGGGCTTTTTTTCGGAAATCACAAAAAAATGAAAAGATTTGATAATGAAAAACCCGCACAGAAGAATCGCGCGCCCCGAAATATTGGTGATGGCTTCCCACTGAACCGGATGGATGGCAAACAAAAGGGCCACCCCAAAGGCCAACATTTGCCGACGGAACAACCGACGGATGACAAAAAACAGAATCACGCAGGAAGCGATATGGATAAAAATATTATCCAGGTAATAATAAAATGCATCCAGGCCGAAGAAGTGGTATTCCAGCATGTAGGAAACAGAAACCAGCGGCCGATAATACGAGTTTCTTCCAAAATAAGAGGACTTAAAGATGTCCCCCAAGTAGGTTGCGTCCTTGATCCATTCGTTTTGAATGATGCTCCCCACGTCGTCCATCGTCTTGAAGTGATCCTGCAACGCAAACGAATAAGCGCTCAAGATAAGGGCGACCAAGGCCATGATCAAAAATGGCCTCGACTGAAAATGTTCTTTTTTTACAGAATTAATTTTCATCGATAACTTTCTTTAAATATTCCAATGAATCGCCGTCTTTCAAAACGGCCTTGGCCTCTTGATAAACCGAGTGTGCTTTATCAGTCTCCCCCAATCGCAGGTACACCTGGATCAAGTCCTTGTAGACCAATACATAATCGGGTTTAAGGAGAATCGCTTTTTTGAAAAACGGAATTGACCTTCTTCCGTAAGGAAGGTGGCATCGCCCCAGAAGGTAGTAAACGGAAAAATTCCTTTTAGGGTCCAGGACAAAGGGATTGCGGGGCTCCCTCTTTAAGTATTGAGAGAGATAAAAAATCGCTTTGTCGTGCTGTCCTCTTTCGAAATATTCCAGGCCCAAAATCCAGTATGGGCGGGAGCTGTCCGGATAATTCCTGATCATTTCTTTGGCGGCCACCAGGCTATTCTTTAAAAAAGCATTGTTCGACATTGTCAGGCTGATGCACAGCCCGATGAGGAATGCTTTTGTGATGGCCTCAAAATGTTTCCACCTGATTTTCTTTTGAAGAAAGTCCAAAAGAAAGATAACCGCATAGGCTATAAGGACCAAAACTCCGACGGAAGGAAGGTACATAAAACGAAATGCGTAAGGGTTAAGCAGCAAAACCGCGTTGGAAACAGGAAGGATTGTTACCACAAACCACAAAAGCCAAAATGTTACCTCCGGCTGCCGTGTTAAGGTACGATGCAACAACATCACGATTAATAAGATGAGAAAGATGATGATCCCCACTTCATTGAAAGCCGGAACGTATAAGGGCGGAAGAACATTGACTTTCCAGGGAAGAAGAAAAGCAGCCATATAATTGGAAAATACCGATACAATGAGAGCGCACTTATCAAGAAAGGTCACTTCCTTAAATAAATTCTTCCCATAAAAAATATTCTTCATAACAAAAAAATAAACGACGATATAAAAAGCAAAAATAGCCAAATAAACCAGATAGATTCTTTTCCTTCCTTTAAGGAAACTTCTTTTCTCCTCGGGTGCGCAAAACCAGTAATCCATGAAAAACAATAGAATCGGCAGCGCCAGCGCCGTCTCCTTGGAAAACAAGGCAAGGAAGAAGGTTGCGTAGGAGAACCCGAGCGCCTTTTTTGTGGAGCCCGTTGCTTTCTTAAAATGCAGGTAGAGGACCAATGTTAGGAGAAGGAACAAGGTCGAGACGATATCCGAGCGGTAACCGACGTTACAGACTGCTTCCGAATGAATGGGATGGGCCGCAAACAAAAGGACAGAAAAAACACTCACCTTTTTGTTTCGCGTCAGTTGCAAGACCAACACGTAAAGAAGAAGACAGACAAAAATGTGCAATAAGAGATTTGTTAAGTGGTGCCCCCAGGGTTTGTCCTTCCACAAAAAATAATCGAAGAAAAAGAACAATGCCGTCACCGGCCGATACGAAAGGAAGCCTGAATAGGATGGAACGCCCAGCTCGTAGCTGCCGGTCAAGTCCTGCGGCTGCATGAGAAAATCTTTTGTGAATATTTTGGTTATGTTGGAAGGATTTTTATAAAAATTATTATTCTTGAAGAGGCTTTTGGCATCCCCCGTAAAACCATTGAATAGGGCATTGCCGTAGGCAAGAAAGACAACTGCAATAATGACCAGGAAGACTTTTTTGTGCTTCATAATATTAATATTCTTACTAATCCTGTTAGTCAATATATTATAAACGAAAATTCCCTTTTGTCGATTCTAAATTAACAATCAATTAACAATCAATGTTGCCAAAGGAGAGAATTTTTGGTACAATTCGTTTCATCGATGAGTAACGGTAAATCCGATTTTTGGCCCTCTCATGTTTTGCTAAAGATTTTCGCCGCACGTTTTTGCTTGAAATAAATGAAGGAAAACGTTGCGGCAAAAAATAGGTCCAAATAAAAAACGGGGAAATTTTTTGCCGACGTAGCTCGATGAAAAGCTACCTTTTATGTTTTAGAAAAGCTTGAATCGCATTGGCTTCCACAATTATTTTCTAGAAAAGCCAAGCAGTTGGTTAGAAGAAACGGTTAGAATCAAATCTGCTCTTTAATACCCAAAGATAATGTGCCGTACTTTTGCTGTTGGCAAAAGCACAGGCGTTAATTTTCCAAAAATATTAGTGGCTGTATCTGGATGATACAGTCACGGTTTGATTCAATTGTAATTAACGCCGACGTAGCTCAGTTGGTAGAGCAACGCATTCGTAATGCGTGGGTCGGGGGTTCGACTCCTCTCGTCGGCTCGATATTTGCTTGGACTTGCGGAGCATCAGCGAACGCAAGTCTTAGCAAATATCGCTTCAGATTTGCTTTCTAAATCTGAAGTTAATAAATATTTGTCGATCGGCGAACATAAGTGCTTAGTAAGAATCGCTCAAGGGGGCATGAAAATGCCCCCCTTGAGTTAATGATAGGGGAAAGTCACTCATGTTTCAAAGAAACATGAGCTTCCACATAAACAAAAAGGCACCCCGTTTTATTGCAGGATGCCTTAAATATTGTAGCTCCCGAGCCACTAATGTGACTCGGGAGTGATTATTTCTAAACACTTGCGCGTGTTTGACACGCGCAAGTGTAAGAAATGAATCATGCCGAGAGGCGGAATCGAACCGTCGACACAAGGCTTTTCAGGCCTCTGCTCTACCAACTGAGCTATCTCGGCAGTAATTTCCTTTATCTAAATTGTGACGACATCCAACAGATGTCGTCACTAATATCTTGAAAAATTACTGCCTGTGCTTTTGCCAACAGCAAAAGTACGGCGCAACAAATTTTCTAAATCTCTCTAAAGAACAACTCCTACACCCTTCGGGTGCGATTCGCCAAAAATTTGTTTGGCTCATCGAGAATTACGTATTCTACCCAATCCTTCTTTTTTTGTCAACCCATGAAATTTCTCATTCTTATGAAAACGGCTAAAGGTTCGGATCGTGCTCCTCAACGAAGCTTACGACCTTCACATAAATATCCTGTGCAAGCTTGATTTTCGGCAACAGAGCCTTTCTTGCTTTAACAGACAGCTTAATCGTAGAAGCACTTAAGTTATAAACCATAAGGGTGACTTTCGCCCCCTGGATCTTGGCGAGAATGACGCCTCCGCTCTCGTTTTGTTCTTCAATAATCCCCATGATGGAAACAATTTCAATGGCCGCATCCCAAACGGTATCAAAGCTCGTGCTGGAAACCAGCCCTTCGACCGTATCCGGGCTTGCCACATAGCCTCCTAAAGCTCCCAGTCCTCCTACCACGACATAAATACATCCGTTGGTGGCAAAAATCAATACCGATAACAGTACGCTCATTTGTAATTTTTTACGAAAAGCAGAAAAAATCATTTTCCCATCCTTTTGTTAATAATTGATCATTTCTCACTTTCATCATGATGCTCTAATTCTTTCTTCCACGGCCTCATCGCAACGAATAAGGCCGCGATCAACGCAATGCCCAGCCAATGATGCCCGATTCCGATCAAAGCGGCCCAAGGATAACCCTCATAAGGGGAAGAAAGCTCTTTGACGATATCATTGACCAAAAGCATCAAAAGAACCGCCGGTGTCACAAAACAAATAGATATATTCCAAAGTTTGCTTAACGTTATTTCTCCTGCGTGGCTGATATGCTCGTTGAGCCTGCTGGCTTTAAAGATCCACCCAACAACAACACATTCGAGAATCGCAACAATGACTAGCCCGTAGTGGGTCACAAAGTGATCGACAATGTCAACCCAATACAGACCGCTTTTGGCCGTAAACACAATACTCCCGATAAATCCCGTAATGCACACACTGGAAACAACCGCTTTTCTCGGGTAATGAAATTTGTCAATGACGGCAGCCGAAAACGCCTCCACCAAAGAGACCGCCGAAGAAAGCCCCGCAATCACAAGAGAGGCAAAAAAGATCACCCCGAAAACTTTCGCAAAAACAGGCATCAAGCTGATCGCCTGAGGATATGCAACAAAGGCCAATCCGATGGATTCTTTGACGACGGCATCAATGGGTTTTCCTGTTGAGACAGCCATGTATCCCAATGTCCCAAAAACCGCAAAGCCTGCAAAGAAAGAAAATAAACAGTTTCCCACGCTGATCCACAGCGCGTCTTTGACGATATTCGCTTTTCTCGGCAAATAAGAAGCATACGTAATCATGATCCCGAAAGCCAGAGACAACGTAAAAAAGATTTGCGAAAACGCATCGATCCAGATCTGCGGTTTCTTAAGCAGAGCAAAATCCGGTTTTAAATAAACAGAAATACCGTAGCCAGCCCCTTTGAGGTTACAGCTCCAGACAATGAGAATGCCCACCAGCAAAAACAAAAGCGGCATGAATATTTTGTTAGCCCGTTCAATCCCTTTTTGAACGCCAAAAAACACAATCGCCCAGCAGATGCCCCAGACAGAAACAAGGGCCAGCATGATTCCGGAACGAATATCGCCGAATACACCCGGGCCCGAACTTACCTGCAGAAACTTATTGAAAAAGAAATCATTGGGGTCGCTTCCCCAAGCCAAAGTAGTGGAAAAAAAAGTATATTTCACACACCAGGCAATGATCACAGAATAATAAAGCATGATCCCGTACATCGCGCAAATAACCGCCCACCAGCCAAGCCATTCCCAAGTACGGGTATCTTTGTTGACCTTGGCAAAACTCATGGGAGCGCTCCCGCGCATTTTATGCCCCAAGCCCAATTCCAAAATCATAACAGGAATCCCAACTATAAAAAGAGCGATCGCATAAGGAATAAGAAAAGCGCCTCCCCCATTTTTATAACAAAGATAGGAAAAGCGCCAAATGTTCCCCAGCCCCACCGCAGAACCCAAGGCGGCAAGAATGAACCCGACATGCGATCGCCATTGCGGACGCGGTGCATGGGGTTTGCTTAATTGTTCTGTTTGTGTCATTAATAAAAACTCCTCCTTAAGAGGTAAGGGTTAAGGGATAAGGGATAAAAAGTGAATTAGAACAAAAAAGCGAAATAAATATAATCTAAACGTAGACATAGCAAAAAATAAACTAACAAAACTCACTTCTAAACATCTTTTTATAAAAACAAAATTTGTCTTTTCTTATTAGCTGTTGGTCTTCAATTGCGTATTTTGTGTTTAAATATATGGGTTGCTATTTTTTGAATTTCTATTTATCTCTTACCTCTTATCCCTTATCCCTTATCCCTTTTCTCACATCAACGCATTCTTCAAAATGAATGCTGCAAAAACAATCGAAACCATGGACATCAGTTTAATAAGAATATTAATACTGGGACCTGATGTATCTTTAAACGGGTCACCGACGGTATCTCCGACAACACAGGCCTTGTGATTGGCAGAACCTTTTCCGCCCAGATTGCCTTCTTCGATATATTTTTTGGCATTGTCCCAGGCCCCTCCGGCATTCGCCATCATGACCGCCAGAATAAAACCAGAAGCTGTTGCTCCCATCAAAAGGCCACCCAAGCTGTTGACGCCCAAAAGCAGCCCGACAATGATCGGTGTTAAGATGGCCAGAAGCGACGGCAACACCATTTCCTTCAAAGCCGATGTGGTCACGATATCCACACACCTTGCATAGTCCGGCTTGGTTGTTCCTTCCATGATCCCTGCAATCTCTTTGAACTGACGCCTGACCTCTACAACCACCTGGCCTCCAGCGCGTCCGACGGCACTCATCGTAAGAGCAGAAAAAATAAATGGCATCATGGTTCCGATGAATAATCCGATCAAGACAGTCGGATCCATAAGATTAAGATCGATAGATCCCCCGTCCAGAAGGATCTTTTCCTTGAATGCCGCAATCAAGGCAAGCGCTGTTAATGCCGCAGAGCCGATGGCAAAACCTTTTCCCGTAGCTGCAGTCGTATTTCCCAAGGAATCAAGAGCATCCGTTTTGACCCTCACCTCAGGCTCTAATCCAGACATCTCGGCGTTGCCTCCTGCATTATCCGCAACCGGACCATAAGCATCTGTTGCCAGGGTCACCCCTAACGTTGACAGCATTCCGACAGCCGCAATACCGATTCCATAGAGGCCAGCCATTTTATGACTCAAGAAGATCGCCGTTGAAATGACAAGGACGGGAAGCCCTGTTGAGATCATCCCTACAGATAAACCAGCAATAATAACGGTTGCAGGTCCCGTCTCTGATGCTCGGGCAATGGATTTTGTCGGATTAAAATGTGATGATGTGAAATATTCCGTTAAGAAACCAATGATCAGGCCAGCACCTAGGCCGGATACAATCGCCCAGAAAATTCCCATAGAGGCTCCCATAAAATTTTTGACGACAAAATAAGATAAGACAACAACCAGAATGGATGCAACATTGACCCCTTTATGCAGAGCTTTCAAAAGCTGTTTCTGGGAAGCTTCTTCTCCTGTTCGCACAAAAAACATCCCGATAATCGATGAAAGAATGCCGGTTGCCGCAATGATCATAGGAAGCATGATCCCTTTAAATCCAAAACCAGCAGCTACCCCCAAAGAAGATGTTGCCAAAATCGAACCGATATAACTTTCATAAAGATCGGCTCCCATGCCGGCAACATCTCCCACATTGTCTCCGACGTTATCGGCAATCGTTGCGGGATTTCTGGAGTCATCTTCCGGTATTCCGGCTTCCACTTTCCCGACCAAGTCTGCACCCACATCTGCTGCCTTGGTAAATATGCCGCCCCCCACACGAGCAAAGAGAGCCAGAGAACTTGCTCCCAGCCCGACCGTAATCAGAACACCTGTAATGGCCAATTCGACCGTTTCAAATCCATAAGGAAGTCCGTACTTTGTGTAATACCATTTGAGAAAAAGATACCAGCATGTCAAATTAAGAAGCCCGAATCCGACAACCGAAAAACCCATGACCGATCCGGAAGAGAATGCCAAACGTAATCCCGCATTCAGAGAAGTTCGACAGGCATTGGCTGTTCTGGCAGATGAGGCGGTTGCGATTTTCATACCACAAAAACCGGATAACCCAGAGAAAAATCCACCCGTTAAAAACGCAAACGGAACGAATATGACAAAATATCCCCGATAAGCCAGGAACAAAAGGAGCAAAAAGACAACCGCAAAAAATATCCCGACCGCTTTGTATTGACGATTCAAAAAAGCACCTGCTCCTTCCCTCACGGCAGATGCAATCTCTTTCATTCTGTCTGTTCCCTCATCGGTCTTCATGATCTTGAAAGTAAGAATCAATGACACCAATAAAGCCACAACAGATAGAACCGGTACAATCCAAAATAAATTCAACATCTCTCTTCCCCTCTATGTTGCCAACAATTATTATTAACCTTTATTGGGTTTTCTTCCATGATTGGCTTTTTTCGAACGCCAATTGAGTTTTCCTCTTCGTTTCTTTTTGCTCATAGATAGTCACCTTTCTCTGGTATATTTATATTATTAGAATTCGAAAGTCACGTATAGACTTATTTTAAGATTCTTTGCTATTCCCCTTTTTTAAAAATTTGTCCTTTCAGCCAAACGCCTTTACAATGGAGGCCACTTCATACACATGCGATACGATTCTAAAGGGCTTGAACTTTTGGATTTCCTTTTTTGTGCTCGAGCCGCCTACAACCGCAATGGTTTTGACCCCGGCCCTTTTTCCGGTCTCCATATCGACGGTCATATCCCCAATATAAAGCGCCTGATCCTTTTTAAGCGAAAATTTTTTTAAAATGTCCTTCAATATATCCGGATAAGGTTTTGGCCTTTTTACCCTATCCGCACAAAGAACATAATCAAAATATTTGTCAATCCTTAAGTGCTTAATGGCGATCATTGAAAAACGCTGGGGCCGGTTGCTGGCAACCGCTATTTTGTATTCATTCTTCTTCAAATAGGTTAGCAATCGTTTGGCGCCGGCAAGCAGCTTTGTTCCCCTTTTTAAAGATTCTTTATGATGCCTTCGATAAATTGTAATGGCTTTATCGATTTTTTCGGGCCCTACAAAATTCGCAACCAGGTGTTTCACGCCCCAGCCGACATTCTTTCTGATTGTCTTGTGTCCCATAAGCGGCAACCCCATTTTTTTCATCGTATAGTTGATGCTTCTTGCAACGGGCCCGTAGGCATCCATCAGAGTTCCATCCAAATCAAAAATCACTAACTGTATTTTTCTTTTTTTCAAAGAACTTGCTGTCTTCATAAGGCATAAGGGCTTACCACTCCACCGGACACATTGAACTTGATAGCTTCCTCAACGGTTATATCGGATATGATAATCTCTTTTCTCGGCACCATCATGACAAATCCCGTAATCGGGCTTGGCGAGCTGGGAATAAATACATTGCACAAATCATGTTTTGTTTGGTCGCAGATCTTCTGAGATGTATGTTCATTGGTCAAAAACCCAAAACAGAATATGCCTTTTCTGGGATATTCAATAATCACAACCTGCTTGAAAGATAATTTGTCCCTTGAAAACAGAAACAACGCCATTTCTTTAATCGCCGGATAAACCTGCCTAAAAAAAGGAAGCCGAAGCAGCATCCTTTCAAACACGTCATAAAGCTTTCTGCCAAAATAGTTCGTTGCAAAAAACCCGATGATGATAATAAAAGAAACACTGATCAAGATGCTCAAGCCCCGGAAATAAAAACCGAATTGGTCAGCGAAGACAGGTTCGATATATTTACCCAGCAGCCCATCGGCAAAGTTAATCGTCCATATAAACAGATAAATGGTCAGTGTTAAAGGTAAAAAAACAACCAGCCCTGATAAAAAGTACCTTTTTAGTCTCGCCCACATCGTTATCTCCTATGTATAGAACATTATTTTATAAAATACAAAAGGCTCATGCCTCCCGTAAAGAAAATTGCCAAAAACCAAGAATCCCAACCCAGGCCGAGAATAGCCCCTTTCTCTTTATCTTTTATGCCGAGAACCGCAATACTTGTCAGGAAAATACTTAAGACCGCCGGGATTAAGTGTGTTTTGGAAACCGTTGCCAAAAGCGCACCCTTTCTGTAAAAAACATCACACAAAAAAATGATGAAGATGTTGGTCATATTGCTGCCAAAAATATTTCCCATCGCCATGTCAAATGATCCTATTTTCAGGGCGGAAATGGTCACAACCATCTCCGGCAACGAAGTTACAAAAGCCAAAAGTGTTGTCCCGATAAACGTCCGGCCCAGTCCGGTTGAGACGGCAATGGCATCGGCCGCCCTTGTTAAAAGCAGCGCCCCTGCAACAACAAAAAAAGCACTCATAAAAAGAATCGTATAAATTTTTCCCAAAGAAAGCTGAGAGGCATTTTTGATCCCTTTAAGAATATTCAAATTGACTGATGAACGTTTGATTTCCTTGATCCCCACCACATAAAGGATTAATATTAGCAGACTCCCATAACTGATTCCCAAGAAGGTAGGGATATCCGTTTTTGCACCTAAAAGGATTTCAGCAATAATAATCCCCGTTAAAAGCACCGCAAAATTAACAGGCATCAGATTTGACCTGTTGTATTTTATTTTGTTGGTTACCGATCCCTCCCTAAAAAGAAGATCCATCAGGACAATCAAAATAATATTGAAATTGATGCTTCCTGTTATGTTCCCGACAGCCAGGTCATTGGCGCCTAAGGAGATCACGGCTGCCAAACTTGCAACGGCCTCCGGCATGGAAGTGACAAATCCTAAAAGAATAACGCCGATCCAGACTTTACCGAGACCAAGACGATTGCTTAAAATATCCGCATAGATCGTAAGCTTGATGCCAGCAACCACAATGACAGCTGCGCTTATAATGAATTTCAAATAAAGCATAATTAACTTTGGGGCTGGGGACTTGGGTTTGGTTACTGGTCCTAGCCCCTAGCTACCAGCCCCCAGCCCTTGTTAAAATTTATTCCTTTGACATGTACATCATAATTAATCCCCCAACGGCCAAGACCATGCCCGTGACTCCCCTAAACAAAGCAACAACATCCTCCCAACAGATAAGAACGAGCGTAATCCCGACGACAAGAGATACGATCCCTCCTAGCAGTAAAGGGAATTGGGTTGAACTACTTTTTTTTGAAGGCATAATAAATAATCTCCTGGTTACGAGGAACCGGGGACTTGGGACTGGTAATAAAAGATAGGAAACTTACAATAATAACCTAAAGATTATTGTCTATTGTCTTAAATTTCCAGTTCCCAGTAACTAGTCCCTAGTAACCAGTCCCTAGTCCCTAATCTATTGCGACTGTTGTGTCTTCCACCTTCTATGCATCCATCCCCACTCATGAGGATACCGACGAATATATTTTTCGATGATCTGTGTGATCTTAGAAACATTTTCCAACATCATTTCATCCCGGTTGTCTCTGAGTGTGATATCAAAAGGAGGCTCAATAATCACCTTGTGATTATCCGAATTGCCTTCTCTTACACAAAAAAGAGGCAAGATGGGCGCTCCGGAGCGCTCGGCAAAAACAATCGGCCCTGTTCCTGTCGCCGCTTTTCTTCCAAAAAAATCAACAAAAACACCCGTGCCGCTTCCAAAGTTCTGATCCAAGAGAACAAACACGATTTCATTGTTCTTGAGGGCCGACAGTGATTCCTGTACACACCGACGAGCCGGAAGGGAATGGATGGGATAAACCTTAAGATCCGTCATCTTCCTAAACGAATATTCGGCGATTTTTCTGTCCCTTGCCTTTCGAATGATCACCTTAATAGGATAGCCAAACTGGGCAAAGGCAAGCTGCATGAGGGCGAAGTTTCCAAAATGGGCTGTGACGGCAATAACCCCTTTGCCTCTTTGTAATGCTTCCTCCAAGTACTCTTTTCCCTCAAACGTAAATCTTTTTTTAACCTTATCCGGATTATGGATATAATAAACCAACTCGACAAGGCCTCTGCCGAAATTCTTAAAACAACGTTTGATGATAAAGGAAATTTCGCTTTCGCTCTTCTTGCCTTCGAAGGCGATTCTGAGTGTTTCTCTGGCGATACGCTTTAAGCGAACAACGAAAAAAAAGGCGATTCCCGTCAGGACGTGCATAAGTCCCTTGACCATCCAAAAAGGAAGAAAACCGATAATCGCCGAAAAAATAAATAAGCTATAGCGCGCAGCAGCCCGTTTAAATTCTTTTAGTAACTTTTGAAAACCCATCGTTGTATTTGATAAATAAAAAGAAAACCTGTCGAAAAATTATTTGAGAAGCTTGTTGATTTCTGCCACCAGTATCTTGGCACTCACCGGTTTTGTCATATGGGACGCGGCGCCAAGAGCCATTTCCGCGCTGATATCATCTGGTGAATCCTTTGCCGTTAAGAAAATAACAGGGATGTCTTTCGTTTCTTCGTCTTCCTTTAACTTGCTGCAAACCTCCCGCCCTTTAATGCCGGGCAAGATGACATCCAGAAGAATCAAGTCAGGCTTTTGAACCTTGGCCACCTGCAGGCCTTTTTCTCCGGTGGTCGCGGTAAGCACGCTGAACCCCTTGGGCAGCAACATCTTTTGAATGGATTTCTGAACGCCGTCATCATCGTCAATGACAAGGATGCTTTTTCGAACAGCCGACCAATCCGGATTAAACCGAAATTTCACCCTCTTCTGATTATAAAAAAGAATGGCAATGATATTCATGATAATATAACCCACATGAACCGAACCCGGAAATCTTCCAATCAAAAACCCGAAATAAATGCTTAAGACAACCATCAAATACACGACCAGCTTGCGTCCCCATTCTTTCATTTGGTTGGCCGCAAAAAACCCCAAAATCATCAATATAAAAAGGATGGCCGTAAACAGGGTCACATTATTAGGCACCGTTTTTGAAAAAACAATCATCAAACGAATAAAAACAACGCCATATAAAAGAATCAATCCATTGGTGATCACTGTAACATTTTTCGGTCGGTTTCCCATGAAATCCCTCCTGATTATTCTTTCATCCTTCTCAAATTAAATAAAAAGGCTATTATTATTAAAATTAATTTTTCTGAGGATTACTAATAGTAGTATACAACCAAAACAGAAATATGTAAAAACATCTCCAAACTTTGTGTAAAAGGATACCTTTTCATAAAAAGATACTTTTTCTGCCGCATAGCCTGCAATATAAGTTTTTTTCCCGGTTCTATCCTCGATACAACGATAAATATTCCCTAAAGGATCAATAAAGCAGCTCACCCCTGTGTTGGCGGCCCGCACCAAAGCCCTCCGGTGGCTAACCGCTTGAAATACGGATGATTGGACATGAAGGAATGGCGCTTTGGAATCTAAAAACCACGCATCATTGGTTATGTTCACCAGAAGATGAGCTCCCTTTTGGACCATAGCCCGAGAAACCCAGGAAACCGTATCTTCAAAACAGATAAGAACAGCTAAGTTTTTTTTCGACTCAGCAACAGAAAAAAGCACGACATCTTCACCTGATGAAAAATCTTCGATAGGAACGATATAAGAGAGAAAAGGAAATTGCTTTCTAAATGGCAGATATTCCCCAAAAGGAACAAGATGCAACTTGTTGTACCGTGCCTCTTCTCTCCCCTCTTGAGAGATGAGGATGGCTGAATTATAGTAACGGCCTTTCCCTTTGGTAACAATGCCGAAAAGAAGCGGAATATTCATCTGATCCACAAAATTTTTAAGTTCCTCAAATTGTTCTTTCTGAACCCACAAATAGCCCGGGAAAGCCGTCTCTGGCCAAATGATCATATCCGGATTCTCCTTGACGGCTACTTGCGTCCATGCAATATATTGATCCATGATTTGAGGCCAAAAAGCTCTATCCCATTTCTTCTCTTGGGCAATATTGGCTTGGATAACAGCGATATTGATCTTTTCTTTTTTCAAAGAGGAAAATTCATTGATTTTCTGCCTTCCGTAAAACAACGCCGTAAACAAAAACAAACAGACGATAAGACAAGATAAAAGCACCGGTTTGTTATCTTTTTGTTTATCCATCAATGCCTGAAGGAGCTCTTTGCCCAATAAATTCACCATGAGAATCAAAAAAGAAACACCAAAAACACCTGTGATATCCGCTATTTGTATAATGGAAATTTGTTGATATTGGGAATGGCCCAAGGCAACCCATCCAAAACCCGAAAAAAGCCCGTCGCGTAGAAATTCCAGAACAACCCAAATGCTGGGGATCAAAAATAGATTTTTAATAGGGCTTTCCGTTCTAAATAAAGCCGTAAGCCATCCAAATAAACCAACGTAAACAGATAAATACGCAACCAAAAGAACCATGGCAAGAGAAGAAAGAAAAAGGGGAATACCTTCCGTAGACGACATAAAAATAAACCAATAGAGCGTCCCGCAGAAAAAAGTGAAACCAAAAAAATAACCGAGCCAAAACGACTGGCCTAGCGTTTTTTTGTCAAGGGCAAATAAAAAAGGAATCAAAGCCACCCAGGCAAGAAAACTAAAATCGAATTTGGGATAAGCGAAGACCAAACAAACGGCAGAAAAAACCGAAAGAAGAGAGGAAAACACAAAAGGGTATGAATAGATTTTAAAGTTTTTGGGAAACATATATTTTATTTGTCCATCGTCCGTGGTCCATGATCCACGACTTTTTGTGGACAATGGTCCGTCGACCATGGACCGCTTTTATTATCGCCCGCAACACTTTTTATATTTCTTGCCGCTACCACAGGGACAGGGATCATTGCGTCCTACTTTAGGCCCGGATTTCCGAATCGGTTGCGGCTTGGGAGGCCTTTGCGCTTCATCATCATTTTCCGAAGGGATGTTCTGTCTCGACGGCGGGCGGGAAGAGCTATCAAGGCTAGAAAAATCGCTATGAACAAAACTCTGCGGTAAGGCGCTAAAGATGCCCCTTCTTTGTGCTTGAGAAGAAGCAGAACGAACCATAAAGATGGTCTCTGCCACTTCCTGAGTAATGGAAGCATACATCATCTGGAACATCTGAAAACCTTCTCTTGTATATTCGACCAGAGGATCCCTCTGCGCATAACTTCTTAAGCCCACCCCGCCTCTGAGCTGGTCCATCGCATAAAGATGATCTTTCCATTTGGCATCAATGGTATTCAAATAGATAATTTTCTCAATAAATCGAAGTCTTTCGGGAGTGACCTCTTCTTCCTTCCGTTCATAATGTTTTATCAATTCTTCTCTCAATAAAGTAACGATCTGGTCTTGCCCCATATCCTTTATTTCGTCTTTAAAAGGATTAAGATCAAAATTGAATTTGCTTTTCAAATAAACCTCCAGCCCTTCCATGTCCCATGCCACTTCATCGCTGCCCGTAAAAAGATATTGCTCAATCATGCCATAAACCACATCCTCAATGGCCTCCAGGATACGGGGCTTGATATTATCGCTTTCCAAAACCATGCGACGCATGCTATAAATGGCCTCGCGCTGTTTATTCATGACGTTATCATACTCTAATAGTTGCTTTCGAATTTCAAAGTTAAAGGTCTCCACCCTTTTCTGGGCAACCTCAATGGCGCGCGAGACCCAAGGATGCTCGATCACCTGGCCTTCTTCCATCCCGAGGGTATCCATCATGGACATGATGCGATCCGATGCAAACAAGCGCATCAAATCGTCCTCAAAAGAAACAAAGAACCGGGAAGAGCCCGGGTCTCCTTGTCGCCCGGAACGGCCTCTTAGCTGGTTATCAATGCGCCGGGACTCGTTTCGTTCAATCGCCAAAACATGCAGACCGCCGGCATCAACAACCTGCTGATGCTCAACCTTGACTTGCTCGCTGAACTGGTTCAAAAACTTCCCGGTCAATTCTTCCTGGTCGCTTTCCTCCCCTTCCTCCTGAACCTTCTTTGCCGCAAGATTCTTTGCCAAAAACTCCGCATTGCCGCCTAAAACAATATCCGTTCCCCGCCCAGCCATGTTGGTTGCAATGGTAACCGCTTGATAGCGTCCGGCTTGAGCGACAATCTGCGCTTCCAATTCATGATATTTGGCATTGAGGACCTGATGAGGAATGCCTCTTTGCTTAAGAAGGTTGGATACAAGTTCTGATTTTTCAATAGAAATGGTCCCCACCAAAACCGGCTGTCCTCTTTTATGATAACTTTCTATCTCATCAACAACCGCCTTGTATTTTTCTCTGGCGATCTTATATATGCAGTCGGTATAATTGGTTCTTCGCAAAGGCCGATTGGTCGGCATGACAATCGTCTCGAGTTTGTAAATTTGTTCAAATTCCGTTGCCTCTGTATGCGCGGTCCCTGTCATGCCGGAGAGTTTTTCATACATGCGAAAATAGTTCTGGAATGTGATGGTGGCCAGCGTTTGATTTTCCCGTTCGATCCTAATTCCTTCTCTGGCCTCAACTGCCTGATGCAACCCATCCGACCATCGGCGTCCCGGCATCATACGCCCGGTGAATTCATCAACGATAATCACCTGCCCGTCTTTGACAACATAATCGACATCCTTCTTGAAAAATTCTTTGGCCTTAAGAGCCTGCAAAATATGATGCCTGTATTCGACGGTATTCATATCATGCAGGTTATCGATGCCGAACATTTCTGCGCCCTTGGTTTCTCCTGCCTCGGTCAAGGAAATGGACTTTGCTTTTTCATCCGCAATATAATCATAACCGATTGTCAGGTCTTCTTCGCGGTATTTGGCTTCAATCTGCTCGCCTTCGGTAATCTTTCTCCCTTTCAACTTTTTAGAAATTTCATTGGCGGTATAATATTTATCCGTTGACTCTTCGGCCGGGCCGGAAATGATCAACGGAGTTCGGGCTTCATCGATCAGGATGCTGTCCACCTCATCAACGACCGCAAAATGATGCGGACGCTGGACCATATCCTCCAGGGCGCCAACCATATTATCCCTTAAATAATCAAAACCGAATTCATTGTTAGTCCCATAAGTAATATCGCAATTGTAGGCTGTCTTTCTTTCTTCCGGGCTTATATCGTGCAGAATGACACCCACACTGAGCCCCAGAAATTCATAAACAGGGCCCATCCACTCACGGTCGCGCTTGGCCAGATAATCATTAACGGTGACGATATGCACTCCTTCACCGGTAATCGCATTCAAATACGCCGGGCAGGTGGCCACAAGCGTCTTTCCTTCCCCTGTTGCCATCTCAGCAATTTTTCCTTCATGCAAAACAATGCCTCCCACGATCTGAATATCATAATGGCGCAACGAAATAACCCGCTTGCTCACTTCGCGCACTACCGCAAAGGCTTCCGGAAGAATTTCGTTTAATACTTTTTGTTTTTCTTTTTTAAGAGCATCCTTTAAAGAGTCAAGACGAAGAGTAAAATGCTCATCTATTTCATTTTCCTGCAATTGCCTGTATTCTTCTTCGGCTTTTTTTAATTCTTCTTTTTTTTCCTTAACAGCCCCCTGGTATTTTTTGCGGAATTCTTCCGTTTGGGCCTTAAGCTCATCATCACTTCGCCGGGACATCTCCTCTTCCAAGGCATTGACTTTGGATGCGGCCGCACACATCCTTTTGATTGTCCACATCGACGGAAGAGGCAAGTCCATGGGAATATGGGCAGAAACATCCGGATCCAGCCGGCCAATGGACTTCTGCGCTCTTCTTCTTAAAAATTTTCCAATCAAAAAATCCAACATGACATGGTCCTTTAATATATAAAATTGAGTTGCTAGGGATTTGGGACTGGGGACTAGGGGCTAGTTTCTACTAGTAACTAGTCCCCAGCTACCAGTCCCTTTATTATCTTTTATTTCTCCGGCTTCCACCTCAAAAAAGCATCAATAAAAAGCTCTATACTGCCGTCCATAACTTTAATAACATTGCCTGTTTCGGCACCCGTTCGATGATCCTTAACCATTGAATAAGGATGCATGACATAACTTCTGATTTGGCTTCCCCATTCGATCTTTTGTTTCTTGCCGTATTCCTTGGCCATGCGTTCTTCCTGCTCTTTTAATTTTTTCTCATAAAGGCGCGCCCTTAAAATCTTCATCGCCATGGTTTTGTTCTGCAGCTGCGAACGTTCGTTCTGGCACTGCACAACAATGCCCGTCGGCAAGTGCGTAATCCTGACTGCCGAATCTGTCGTATTGACACTCTGCCCTCCAGGGCCCGAAGAACGGAAGATATCAATTCGCAAATCATCGGAATCGATTTCCACCTCAATATCATCCTCAATCTCAGGAATGACATCCACCGAAGCAAAGGACGTATGCCGCCTCCGGTTAGAATCAAAAGGAGAAATGCGCACCAGACGATGCACCCCTTTCTCTCCCTTTAAATAGCCATAGGCCATCTCCCCCTGGATCTCCAAGGTCACATTCTTGACACCCGCTTCCTCGCCGGGGAGAATATCAATTGTTTTGACTTTGAACTTTTTATTATCGGCAAAACGAGTATACATACGCAGCAACATGTTTGTCCAATCGCAGGATTCTGTCCCTCCTGCGCCGGCATTGATGCTCAAAATCACATTGTTTCTATCAAACTCACCGCTTAAAAGAGAACTTGTCTCCAGTTGATCAATCTCTTTTGTCAATTGCTTTAATTCAGTACTGACTTGTCCCAAAAATTCTTCATCCCCTTCGGCGGCTTGAAACAATTCCTCCAAGTCCTTCAGTTTTTTTGCGGCTTTTTGAAAAGGATCTGTGCAGGATTTCAAATATTTGAGTTCTTTAAGAGTCTTGTTAGAACTTTCTGAATTGTCCCAAAAATTGGACGCATTCATCGACTCTTGGATAGATTCTATCGCGGTAAGCTTTGTAGGCAGGTCAAAGAAACCCCCTAAGTTTCTGGAGTTTTTTATTCAGGTCTTTTATTCTTTGCGGAATGTCTTCGATCATTTTAGTATTACTATTAATAGTCATATTATTAATTACAAATGAATTTTGCAACATTATACCACAAAGCAGAAGAAAAACAATATTGAAGTTAGGGGTGAAAGGGTTGAGGGTAAAGCATCTGTTCTTCGGACGTTGGGTAGGCGGATAAAGAAAGACACATGGCTTTTTAGATCATATGCCAGATTTATGCCCAATTAAGTTCCTCTTTTCAGAATATCCAAATAATTAGAATATACAAACAACTTTTTTCTTTTCATATCATTATATTTAACTAAAATCCCTTTTGAAATTAAAGCATCTATTGTTTTCTTAACCGTAGGATAACTAACGTCTAATTCTTTGCATGCAAACGGGATCGATATGATAGGATTTTTACAGATTAAGTTAAATAAGGACAATACTATTCTATATTTTGATAAAGTCTCCTTAATGAGGGCCGTATGCTTTTGTTGTAATGATAAAATATCCTTGGCAGTCTGAATTGCTTCTTTAGACGTATTTCTTATTCCTCGAAGGAAAAACTTGATCCACTCTTCCCAGGTTCCCTTGAAGCGAACATCCATAAGCATCTGATAATATTCTGTCTTATTTTCTTTGAAGAATAGACTTAGATATAAAATTGGTTTATTGAGCACCTTTTTTTCACACAACATAAACGTGATAAGCAATCTTCCTAGCCTTCCATTCCCATCTATAAAAGGGTGTATCGTTTCAAAGTGTGAATGCATAATAGCAGCTTTTATTAAATGCACATACTTACTTTCCTTGTGATAATAAACTTCCCAATCTCCCATGAGTTCAATCATCATGTCAGGAGGAGGAGGTATATATATTGCTTCGTTTAAGTTGCAACCAGCAGGTCCTACCCAGTTTTGCTGTTTTTTAAATTCACCAGGAGTCCTCTCTTTCCCTCTAACATTTTGTAACAAAATTTTATGTATTTTTTTTAGCAATCTTATATTCATTGGGAAATCTTTTAATTCATTTAATCCTTCATCCATTGCCTTAATATAATTAACCACTTCGGTAACTGGCTTAATTTCAAATTTTCTTTGATCAACCTGTAAGATTTCATCCAAGGAGCATTGAGTTCCTTCAATTTGTGAACTTAGAATCGCTTCTTTTTGAACATAAAAAGCAATAAATAAATTAGGGTTTGGCAGGGTTTCAGTAACACCCTTTAATTCACCCAGGGCTCTATCGGCCTCCGACAAAATTCTAAGCATTTCTGCATCAATATTTAAATTGACTTCTTCCTCTGAAAGTTTTTTTGGCATAAAAGCATCATACCCGCTTTGTTGCTTAATTATCAAACCTGTTCTATTATTAAGTAATTTTTCCATAACTTTAGTTAGATGACTATTTATTAAAATAATACTACATTTTATTTAATAAATCAAGTATTAATTAAAATTTTTGTCAACTTATTTAATTAGAAAAATCCAATTAAAATAATTTAAACCACTTTTTGCCTATTAAAGTTTTCTTCGTTTTTTTACTATAAAAACGATTTTTTCGGAAGTGAGTCAAGCCTGTAACTCAATTTGCCTATTTAGAGTATCTTTTGACCCCTTTAAGCTCCAGCTCAAAGTCATCTTTGCTGTCGGCATAACGGCGGGCATCCTGAATGTCCACGATCCCATTCTTCACCATGTTGACCAAAGACTGCTTAATTGCATGCTATCTTCACTTTCAATTTCCCCTAGTAGAGGAGCAAAATTTATAATCGGAGTAATATTGATAATTACCGGCACAATCCCCTGAATAGAATCGGGATTGATGTTTTGTAAAGATTTATTGTTGAATTGAAAACCTACATTTTTACCTTTCTGCTCTAGGTTTAAATTAGTAGGATTAAAATCGATACCTCCTGGATTTCGTTGTGAAACTTTTTGTATTGGAACTACTTTTTTCGCTATTACCGGACTTTCTCCTCCAGGAATGATTGCTCCATCTACAGGATCAGTTGGCCAGTCAATACCAGAGGAAGTTCTGATTTCTCCCTTTTCACCAATAAAATTTATTTGAGTGAAAAGCCAACGAGTTGCTGCAATTCTCGATAACCCTGTAGCAGCTTTCACAGATATCTGAGAAGTCTCAGGCTCGGTTTCATCGACAGAAAAAGCCCCTTCCCCAATAAGCATCTCAAAATCATTCCTGCCTCGTCTACCTAGATCCCCAACTTTTATAATATCATTAATGGGAATACCTGCCTTATTAGATAGATCTCTTAAAGCAACTCCCTTATCAACATCATCCCTGATAATATCTATTCCAAACTGGGATCCTACTGATTTAAAAGGCATATCTTTTGCTTTCAATAACCTATTCAATGCAAATGTGATATCCTCCAAGTCTGACATTCCCTCTTCGGTCATATGCACATTTATAATTTTTTCGCTTTTTTTCAAATGCCGTATTTTATCTGCTTCTTCGAATTCTTCGATAATAATGCGTTCAATCTCGCGTGCATCGCTTCGATCAATGTTATGTTCATAATACAGCTTGTTATCGCCATCTAATGCATTGTAACCTCTGGAACCGCTATGTGAATAAACATGAAAATATTTTAAGGCGTCTTGGTCTTCATCTAAAAATTCTTTTAATAAACCAATTATCTTTTGTAATTTTCTGCCTTTGCCAGAAATAACAGCAACATGAACACCTTTTTTAAGAAGTCCCACAATATTAAAAACTATTTTGGGATCCATCAATTCATGAATGGCTACTGTATTATCAAAATCAAAAGCCACTGCCCTGTAATCACGCTCAAGCGCCTTGCTCAACTTATCTCTTTCTTGTTGGTCAATTACGATATCTTCCTTTTCTCCCACTGTTTCCTTATAAGTCCCAACTTCTAATTGTTCGAATTGTTCTTCATCATAGGCATCTTGAACATGCTTCCTAATCGTTGTTCCTACATGTATCCCTCTCTCATCTATGCTAAATTTAAATTTCAATATATGGGCTTTATCGTCAAAGTATGCCGGATCATGAGCAGTACCCATAGTTGAATACCGTAAATCTCTTGGCAAATATTCGTCAGGAACAACAACATTTGCAAAAATCATCATGGGTCCATCGACCATATTGTCTGGAAGCGAACCTACTAAATCAACCTCTGCCCTTTTATAGCGGATTGTAAGAGGCAGCATCGATGGATTCCAAAAGCCCATTGAGTATTGCTCTATGTTCTCATCAATGTCACCTTTTCTTTTGGATTTAATCATTTCTAAAATCTTGTCGTATTCTAATGTTTTTCTGATTTTTTTGACAAATGCCATACTGACACCCAAAGAGTCTGCATGAAGATGAGCATTCCCATTAGACAGAAAATCTACAATAGCAATCAAATAATTTCGATAACCCGTATGCGCATCTGGATATCTCCCTCTTTTCCCTTCATCTAATCTCGCATCAATATGAATTGTACCATCAACGACGATAACAATAGGCTGTTCATTGGCAATTTTTGCAATAACATCCTCTTCAAAAAGATCTGTCTTTATATAATACGGATTCATATGGCATTCTGTTGATCCAATACGCGCTTTTATAACATCAACACCCATTCCCTTTAAACGTTCTATGACCGGGTCAATCACAAAAGCGCCATAACTTAAATTTCCGACAACCAAGATCGGCCTATCAGTGCGTCTTTTGATATCTTCTACATACTTGACGAGTTGATAACTTTCATAAGCTGCGTAAAGTATTTCTGCTTTTTCTTTCTCCCCGACAGTTACCCTAGATGAAAATAGCCCTTCGCTGAGATCATCATCTTTATCTTTATTTAAAAACATTTTTTTATAATCTTCATACAGATAGCTTGTCTCCTTCTCCGGATCAGCATCCAATT